>SXGT01664851.1_pt1 | contig 69935 bp, 79 predicted proteins | sample 3176221 | NCBI WGS metagenome assembly SXGT01 (sample SAMN11356862, study PRJNA531348) | freshwater metagenome | isolation source: freshwater sample F1-120 | place: China: Fuxian Lake, Yuxi | collected 2017-12-25
CCCCACAACCACTCCTCTCGGTACCTTCACCCTCGGTGCTGTGAATGGTCCCATCTACATCCGCATGCCTGACGGGCGCATCATCCCGCTTCCTCCCAATATGCCGGTTCCTGCAGGGGCCGTCCTCCTCGGGCAGATCCAGCCCATCACCACATCTCACCCTGCTGCCGGAGACACCGGACCTGCTGCCGTTTCTCTTGTGGCTGCAGGGGCAGCATCAGGCATCGCCTATATTCGCCGCAAGCGCAGGTCCTGAGCGTTGTCGAAGGGCTGTTGCGGTGATTGCTTCCGAAGCTGGAGCAGGACTTGCGTGGGTGAGGAGGAGAAAAAGGAACTACGGAACTGAGGAAATAGGGAAATAAGGATGACCTTATTTCCTTACCTCCGTTGCTTCTTGTATCGTTCTTCCGATGACTCCCTACCAGATCGTCGCTCCGCTCATTGCGCTCGTCGCGATTCTGTATGCGTGGAATCTCGTCATGCGTCACCGCAAGACATTGTGGGAGGCGGCCTTGTGGACGATCTTTTGGGGGGCTATTGCCTATATTGCAGTTGAGCCGAATTCCATTGATTACATCACTATCGCTACAGGTATCCATGATCGCGAGAATGCCGTGCTCGTCACCTTTCTTGGTATTCTCTTCTTCATTGTGTTCTATCTGGTCATGCGCCTCGAAGAGCTGGAGCAGCGTCAGACGAGGCTCGTACGAAAGATGTCACTGAGGGAAGCAGGACTGGGTGAAGAAAAGGGCAAATAATGCCTTCGTTGTTCTATTGCTGGATCCCCATAAAAGCATCATTCTTTGCTTGTGAAGACTATTTTGCTGATTTCCCCGTACTGGAAAGAAGACCATCGCTGGATGGCGAGTTCCGTAAAGCTTGCGGAACTGTGGCAGAGGCTTGGGTACAAGGTGGTGGTGGTGTGTATGGGAAAGGGAAGGCAAAACGGCAATAGGGCAATAGGGCAAAAGGCACATGTGGAAATTGTTTCGCAGACGTTGGAGATTCATCGCATTCCGGATTGGTTTGTTGCGGACCCTTGGAACTACGGCATCGCATTGGGATTTTCGGGGTACGTGTGCAGGCTCCACAAAGCATTGCAGCCGGATATAGTTGTCGTGAATAAGCTACTCTTCTGGTCATCACTCTCGACGATTGCTCTGAGGTTGCGCGGGGTACGCGTCATTCAGCTGACAGATGCTCTCGTGGGGATGACCTGGTGGCCGCGCGGGACACTGCCGAAGATATGTGCGGCAATCTATGCATGGACACTCGGATGGTTGGAATTGCTGTGTGCTTCGCACGTTGTATTTTTCCACCCTCAACTGGAGATATTGCTGAAGCGATTGCGTATAGCTGGTAAAAGTGAAGTGATACCGACAGGGATAGATGTGGGGAAATTTAGAATGAAGAATGATGAATGTAGAATAAAGGATACTCATGTGACCTATGTTGGCCGTCTTGAATCCATCAAAGGCGTTGATGATTTTCTTGCAGCTGTCACTCCTATTGCGGAGCAGAATATCAATCTGAAAGTTCAAGTTGTTGGATGGTATAAAGAGGGGCACCCGCTCGTGGAGCAGTACCGTCATTATGTTACGTTCACAGGGCTGCAAACCGATATCCCCGTCATTCTTTCCAAGACGGACATATTTGTCATGCCGAGTCATAGTGAGGGATTGAGTAACGCGCTGATGGAGGCGATGGCGAGCGGGTGTGCATGCATAGCTTCGGATGTCGGTGGTAATCGGTTCCTCATCCAAAACGGCATTTCAGGATTCCTTTTTCCAGCAGGAGATAGAGAGGCATTGCGTAGCCATATCCAGCGACTTATTGATGATTCTGCGAAGCGTGTGACTATGGGCAAAGCTGCGTGTGAGAGGATTGAAAAAACATTCTCATGGGATATTGTCGGAAAGCAGTACGATCAATTATTCTCACGATTTATTGCAAAGAAATGAAAACAAAAATTGTCATTCTCTCGGCATTTCTCACGCCTTTCCGCTCAGGAGCGGAAGCATGCGCAGAGGAGGTGCCTCTGCAACTTTGCGATCAATTTGATTTCACTATTATCACTGCTCGTCTGAGGAGAGATTTGCCAAAGGAAGACATGCTTCAGGGAAAGATCCCCGTGAAGCGCATAGGCTTTGGATTTTGGTTCGACAAATGGCTGTATCCGTTCTTGGCGCCGAGAGAAGCCAAAAAATTCAATCCGAAAATTGTTCATGCGATACTGGAGACGTTTGCAGGAGAGGCGCTTATGCACTGCAAAAACATCCTTCCCAATACTAAGCGCATACTTACATTACAGACGACGAACCGGACATTTCGGAAGAAAAAAATCATCCAGTTCGCAGATGTTGTTACAGCAATTAGTAAATATCTTGCAGGCATTGCGGCAGATATGGGCAGAAAGGATGTGACGGTGATTCCGAATGGGATTGATTACGACGCTATTCGATCTGCATGTGCGAAGTATCCAAAGGTGCCGGGGAGGATTCTTTTCGTTGGAAGATTGGAGAAGATGAAGGGGGTAGATGTGTTGCTCAATGCGTTCTTAAAATTGAAAATTGAAAATGCAAAATCGAAAATTACTCTTCATGTGGTTGGTGATGGCTCGCAACATGCGTCATTGCAGAACTTAGCGCGCGAGCTTGGGATTGCTGACTATGTTTCATTCAAAGGGTATTTACGGGCTCCAGAGGTATATCGCGAATATGCTGAAGCAGAAGTGTTTTGTGGGCTGAGTCGCAGCGAGGCTCTCGGGAATGTATTTCTTGAGGCGCAGGCAGCCGGATGCAGCGTGATTGCCACTCATGTTGGCGGTATTTCGGAAACTGTACAGCATGATACAACAGGACTGCTTGTACCGCCGGACGACATCGAAGCAGTAGTGCGCCAATGGGAAATACTGACACAGACATCGGTTCGGGAAACCATTGCCCGTAACGGCACACAACATGCTGCGAAATATGACTGGAAACTCATTGCGAATAAGTATGCGGAGATCTACAAATCCTTTACTCTATCTGGGTCATGAAACGAGTTCTCCTCACTGGCATCGACGGATTTATCGGGCATCACATCGCCGAGGGGATCCTCAAACATACCGACTGGAATGTGGTTGGCTTAAGCAAGATCGATACGGCAAGCACCTTGCACAGACTTCAGGATATTGAGTTCTGGAGTCAGAAGTACGCGGGGCGCGTGGAGTTTGTGTTTCACGATCTGCGTTCCCCCATCAATCCGTACGTCAGTAACCGGATCGGTCCCGTGCACTACATTCTGCATCTCGCTGCGTCCACGCACGTCGATCGCAGTATCGAGTGCCCTATGGAGTTTGTCCAAGACAACGTTGTCGGTACCTGCAATTTGCTCGATTACGCACGCACACTTGATGGACTGGAATTATTTTCCTACTTCTCTACAGACGAAATCTTCGGACCGGCACCCGAGGGAACTGCGTACAAGGAGTGGGACAGGTACATGAGCAGCAATCCCTATGCTGCTTCCAAGGCTGGAGGAGAAGAGCTCGCCTACAGCTACTACAACACCTACGGGCTTCCCGTGGTGATTACTCACACTATGAATGTGTTTGGCGAACGTCAGCATCCCGAAAAGTTCTTTCCCAAAGTCATCAATGCCGTGATGCAGGGGGAGAAAATTTTCATCCACAGTAACCCGGAGCGTACGAAGGCGGGAAGCCGTTTCTACGTCCATGCTCGCAACGTGTGTGCTGCGATGCTTTTCCTCATTGGTGAGCATGAAAAGGGAAGAAGGATTATCGGGGACAAGTTTAACTTCACCGGAGAAAAAGAACTCGATAACCTCGAACTTGCAGAGCAGATTGCGAAGGTGATTGGCAAAGAACTAAAGCACGAGCTTGTCGATTTCCACAGCAGTCGCCCTGGCCACGATCTGCGCTATGCTCTGGATGGAACAAAGCTCAGGGAAATGGGATTTGCCTACCCGAAGACCTTTGAGCAGAGCCTTGAAAAGACTGTGCAGTGGTATACGGAGCATCCGGAGTGGCTCCTTGCAGACTTCAGCAAGGCACAGTTCCGCAAGGAGGCGGATGCGTTTGCACTCCGAAAGCATTAGATTCATGGAGTTCTCTCAACGCAGCCCTCCAAAGGCTGTAATCTATGCATGTGCCTACTACAGTTGATGTCCTTATTCCTACGTATAACCCGGGTGCAGAGCATCTGCGGGTTGCTCTAGATGCACTTCAAGCACAGACCTATACGCATTGGCAGGCGTTCATTCACGATGAGTCGGATGTGGTAGATGTTGAGGCTATCGTGCTGCCGTATCTTCAGGATACAAGAATCCAATTTGTAAAATCTCCTCAGCGACTTGGTATCGGTGGTAACTGGAATGCCTGTCTAACCCATACCAAAAACTCTGTTGTTGCTTACCTCTTCCATGATGATGAATGGGTTCCCGAGTACCTTGCGCGTGCAGTTTCTGTACTGGAGCAATATCCAGATGTCGGTCTCGTCGCTATGGACCATCAGTATCGTATAGAAGGGGATTTTGATGCGGCGATTGGCTACACCACGCTTGAGCGGTGGAAGCGGAGAGTGCTTACGCCTGGGGTGATCTCCGGTGGGAAGTTCTTCCTTCGCTGGCTTCGAAACGGCATCTGGCCGAATCTCATCGGTGAGCCGAGTTTTTGCGTACTACGCAGATCGGTCATGGACAATGTTGGGCTCTGGAACGAGCAGATGCCGCAGTCACTCGATGCGGAGTACTGGGTACGCATGCTGCAGCATTGCGATTGGTATTACATTGATGCGCACTGTGGATATTTCCGCGTCCATGATGAGGGGACGACGGCGCGCAATCGTAAAGAGGGAAAGGGGCTTTTTGATCGTTTTACCATTCTTGAGTCCCTTGTAAGGAATGCACAGAATGCCGAACAACGTACAATCGCGCGAGAAGTGCTTACTCGCCAATTTCAGATCATGTTCGCACGTGCGGCTGAAAAGTATCTCAAAGGCGAGCGGATATCCGCGAAGGGCTCAGGCATTGTGAAGCGCTTTGTACTGCGACATCCATGGATTGTTTGCAAAGCACTTGCCCGTGCTCTTCTTGGCAAAGGTGAGAAATGGAGAGGGCAGAGTGCGCAGGATCTTGAGCAGGATTATTCTCTATTTCCAACATCATGAAGATCATCCTCGCTACAGGCATCTACCCCCCCGACATTGGCGGACCCGCGACGTATTGCCGTGCGCTTGCTCAGGAATTACACAAGATGGGTTATGACATTACGGTGGTGACGTATGGGGATAGTGGAAGAGAAAAGAGAGAAGAGGTGGATGCATCATGGCCGGTTGTTTGCGTTGCCAAAAGTGGAGGGCCGCTTCTGCGCTGGTGGCGGTACAGCAGAGCACTTAAAAAACATGGAGCAGATGCGGATATTGTTTATGCATTTTCGTCTGTCAGTTGCGGAGTTCCTTTGCGGATCGCTTCTTTAAAAACCCCCAAGAAGATTCTCCGTCTCGGCGGGGATTTTCTCTGGGAACGCTATACAGACGGAGGAGGGAAGCTGGGGCTGCGTGCGTGGTATGAGAGAAAAGGTTGCAAGTTGCACGTTGCACACTGGTTACTCAAGCATTTTGATCACATCGTATTTTCCTCTGCATTTCAGCGGGATATGTACATCGATAAGTACAAAAACCTCCCTACCTATTCCGTTCTGGAAAATGCAGTGCCATCGGGGATTCCTGTTCTTCATGAGAAACATACTCCGCTCCGATTGTTATTCCTTGGGCGTCTTGTGGGATTCAAAAATCTTGTAGTGCTCATTGAGGCATTGAAAGATCTTCAAAGGACAACGCTTACTATTGCGGGAAGTGGACCGTTACTAGCGAAGCTGCATGCATGTGCCAGTCTGCACGGCGTTTCTGATCGAGTTGCGTTTATAGGTAACCGTGACGGGTCGGAGAAGCAGAAGCTTTTCCATGAACATGATCTCCTTATGCTTCCGTCGCTCACAGAGATCAGCCCCAATGTGGCGCTTGAAGCACGGGCAGTCGGTATGCCTGTGCTTTTGACAGCCGAGAATGGTCTTTCAGGGTCGCTGCAAAAGGGGATGATTGTTCGGAATTTGTGCGATGCAGGAAGTATTTGCTCCACCATTCGTGACGTAGAGAAGAAGTACACGACTTTTGCGGAGGAGTCCGCTAAACCGGCGACGAGGCGTAGCTGGGGACTCATTGCGGAGGAGCACATCGAGCTGTTTTCGCGTTTGTCGTCATAAATTTGCCACTAATTCTTCATTATTAAGAGCAGAATACGCAATACTATACGTATGAAGCTTCTTATGGTTTCCGGCGACCCGACTTCGCTCTGTGTGCGGAGCTATGCCGAGCGAGATTACCTCTCTGCGTTTTCTTTATAGTTATATGAAGCTATTAATGATCTCCGGCGACCGCTCCATCCTTTCGGGCAAGAAAGGGGCTTTTTGGTACACGCTTCAGGAGATGCAGAAGTACTGGGAGAGGATTGATATCCTTTGTCCACGGGGGCAGACCAGTGCAAAGAGCAAAGACCCCTTCGACAAAACTCAGGACAGGCTAAGAGAGCAGATATCTCATAAGATCGGTGGTGTTCCCAGTAATGTATTCTTCCACCCAAATCCGCGCGGGCTCTGGCATCAGTCATCGTGGATTTTGCAAAAAGGGCAACAGTTGGTCCAAGAGCATCATCATGATGTCATGACGGTGCATGAGTACCCACCGTTCTACAACGGTCGTGGAGCGATTGCCTTGCACATAAAGACGAAGGTCCCATTTGCTCTGGAAATCCATCACATTGTCGGCTGGCCGGTCGCAGCAAATCTGCAGGAGCGCATTGGTTGTATGCTTTCACGTTGGGTGCTGCCTCGGGAAGCCTCTTGGGCCTCCAGTGTGCGTGCGGTGAGTGCTCCTGTGGAGCAGGAACTGAAGCACTGGGGGATACCGTCGCAGAAGATTTCCAATATTCCTTCGTTCTATATTGATCACGAATTAATCAGCAGCATCTCTGCTCCCCCGAAAAGTTACGACATCGCTTTTTGCGGTCGGCTGGTCGCCAACAAAGGTTTGGATGTCGTGATTGAAGCTCTGAAGTACCTTCCGGATGCCCGGTTACTTGTGATTGGCGATGGTCCTCTACGGAAGGCATCGGAGAGTGCAGTCCGTGCGATGGGCATTGGTAACCGCGTGACATTTTTGGGATGGCTCCCTACGCTTGAGGCTGTGCTAGACGCCGTGCTTACGGCTCGCACGTTTGTCATGCCTTCCCTCAGCGAGGGCGGGCCGAGAAGTGCACTTGAAGCAATGGCCTGCGGTATGCCTGTTATTGCTACGCGTGTGGGCATCATGCCGGAAGTGATCGAAGACGGAGTCAGCGGACTTTTCACCGATGGATCTGCCCGTGATATTGCTCTGAAAGTCGGTTCCCTCCTGCGCGATGATGCAAAACGTGAAAAAATGGGTCTGGCTGCAAAAGCGATTCTTCAGAGATTTGAACGTCAGCAGCTCATCAAGAAGTACGCACATTTTCTTCAAGACATTCCCCGTGGGCAACTCCCATCTCTATGAAGCTCCTCATTGTCACACAGCGTGTTGATACATCGGATTCCATTCTTGGATTTTTTCATGGGTGGATTTGTGCGTTTGCTGTGCGGTTGGAGCATCTCACCGTCATTGGTCAGCAGACGGGGGTGCATGCTCTTCCAGCCAATGTCGGTCTGCATACTCTTGGTAAGGAATCCGGCATATCGCGCTTCATGCAGATTGTACGATTCTGGCGCATCATCATCGCAGAGAGGAGTTCCTATGATGCCGTCTTCGTACATATGACGCCGGTCTGGGTGATTCTCGGTTGGCCGGTGTGGGTACTGCTTCGTAAGCCGGTATATCTCTGGTACGAGGCACGCGGAGGCGGTTGGGTGCTTCCCATAGCACTGCTTCTTTCCCGCAAAGTCTTCGGTGCAACAGATTACGGCTTACCACGAAGATCCCGCAGGAGGGTGATTGTCGGTCATGGTATAGACACAGAGCGCTTTCGTCCTACGCACATGCCGCGGACAGAGGGTCTACTTGTTGCTGTCGGGCGTGTGACACCGGTGAAGCATTACGATTTGCTCATAGAGACTCTTGCTACACTTCCACAGCATTGCAGGTTACAGATCGCCGGAGGAACATTTACTGAGAGAGATGAGCGGGAGATGCAAAAACTTGTTTCCCTGCAGGGTGAACTGGGGGTTGGTGCGCGTGTGAGTATGGGATGGAAGTCCCCCGATGAAGTGCGAGATCTCCTTCAGCAAGCTGATTGTATGATGCATGCCTGCAGTGGAGGACTGGATAAATGTGTACTCGAGGCGATGGCTTGTGGTGTCCCTGTCATATCCACAAGTGAGGCTGCCCGGAGGGTTCTTCCTATGAACTGTTGTGCTCGTCCGGAGGAATTTGCTGATCGCGTGCGCTGGGTGCTGGGCCTTTCTGCAGAGGAGCGTAGCGAACTCAGCATGGATTTGCGGCAACGTGTGGTTAACGGGCACAGTTTGGTTCATCTCGTTGATCGTTTGGTATCCGAAATGCGTTCGTAAAGGATTTTTCTATCTGAAACACATATGATTATGGTTCAATATCTCTATCGTCTTTCTACGTAAGGCGCTTATCCTCCTATGTCTATTCCTCTCTCCATCGTCGTACCGGTTTACAATGAGGAACGCACGCTGGCGATTCTTATTGCGCGATTGTACGCAAGCTGCGGGTCGATCGCGCAGATGATTTTTGTAGACGATGGATCGCGCGACAACTCATTGCAGATTCTCCGCTCATTGGCGCGCCCCCAAGATACGGTCGTAACCAAAGAAAATGGCGGTAAGGGATCTGCGGTTCTTGAGGGCTACAAACATGCACAAGGGGCGTACACCATCGTGCAGGATGCGGATCTGGAATACAGTCCTGAGGAAATTCCGGAGTTACTGCGGTTTGCCAAGGAGCATGATTTGCCTGCACTTTTTGGTTCAAGGCGACTGAAGCAACAGAAACAATTTGTACACCTTTCATTTTTTATCGGCGGCAGCATGCTGACATTTATTTGCAACATGCTCTATGGCACTCGTCTTACAGATCAGCCAACCTGCTACAAGATGGTCCGGACGGATATGCTACGGACATTGCCTTTGAAGGAGCATGATTTTCGTTTTGATCCCGAACTCACGGTGATGCTTGCCCGTCGTGGGGTTCCCATCCGCGAACTTCCAATTTCCTACTTCCCCAGGACCGTAGAGGAGGGGAAGAAGATTAACTGGCGGGATTGGTTTCGGTGGGTGTGGGTGTTTATGACACTAAGATTTGCGCCTAAAAGCGCATTTGTCAGATAATAGTACAAGCTCTAAGCATTACGCTGTACTATCTTTTTGTGCGTCGCACTCTCGTTCTCGGCGGCAGCTGTTTGCTTCTCTTTCTTCTTTGGCTTCCCGGGCTGCGTTACCCTGTAGTCAGTGATACAGCGTTTTATGCGTTGCTCGGCGAAAGCCTCTGGACGCACGGTCGCTACGAACTTTTCGATGTTCCGTATGCGAAGCACCTCCCACTCCACGCACTACTTTCCTATCCCCTTGTTTCAACCTTTGGTTTTACTGCCGGGATGAAACTCGCAACCCTTCTGGCTGGCATGGCGGTGCTGCTACTGACGTATCTTGTACTCAGAGAGAGTTTTTCGGAGACGATTGCTCTTCTTGTTGTGCCACTCGTTGCCATACATCACGGGTTTGTTCTCATGACGATGCTTGGATCCGCAGACTTACTCTTTACGGCATTATTTCTGTTTGTGGTGCTTGCGTTCCTGCGAGCAGAAGACGATACGCGGTGGTACATTCTTGCAGGTATAGCTATCGGCCTTGCTTCTCTCACGCGATATAACGGCGTTCCGCTTCTAGTACTCTTTGGTCTCGTCATTCTTTTATGGCGTCGTGAAGATATGCGTTCGGTATGGGCATATATCGGTTTTCTTTTGGGGTGTGTGCTCTTCGGTCTTTGGCTTTGGCGCAATTTCCGTGTGTTTGGAGATCCTTTCCATACGACATACACAGTTGAGCTTACAAATGAGGCGCCAAATCATATTCTTCAACTATGGGAGAATATTTTTTACTATCTTCATCCACTACATAACATTCTCCCCATTCTGCTGCCTGCAGCATTCTATGGAGTGATCATCGAATGGCGCAAACAGCAGATACTTCTGCTTTCTATGGTGTGTGTCTTAGCACTTACGGCAATTTGGTGGGTGCAGGCAATCCGTTTTGCCTTTCCGGTGTATCCACTTCTCTTTGGCTTTGGCATAGCTGGCTGGTGGAGATTTTTCCGGAAGTTTCCGAAGATGCGACGCATAGGGATTCCTCTACTTGTTCTGGCAATTATCTGTGTGCACGCAGGTTCGCTTTGTCTTTATGCGTATGGCAGTTGCAACAGTACATTTGACCGAACGGTAGGCCTTTTGCCGAAGAATCTCGGATTATCTTCTGAGGGTTTTTACACATGGGGTCTTGCGCGTGATAGCGCAAATATTCTTCTGCCGCAGAATGCTGTGTTTGCCGCTGGTGGTCCCGATCATGTCCGGGCGTACAAGGAGGGATTTTTCCGGAGAGATATTCGCATGGTGGAGGCGGGGAATGCAGAGTGCCCATACTATCGGATTACTCAAACAGTGAGGGAACATGAAGAAATTCTTTCTGTGACAGAGGATTTTCCTCTGACATACGTCACCAAAATTCACTGTCCGGAAATTAAATAGCCTTCCGGAGACGTTCGCATGTTTCATCCATCCATACCAACGTTTCACTTTTGGGCATGAGATGCGCGTGATCCTTGCGCATTTTTTCCAGAGTGCTGCGTGGTGGCAAAGATGGTAAGTGGAAAGTTTTGCCAGAAATTTTTTGTGCCAGTTCTTGGATACAGCTGATACCGAGCATTGCCGCCAGAAGGCCATGAAGCATATTTCCCGCCCATGCACGATCCGGCGGAGACAGGAAGTAATCCAGCGTCTGTTGTTGTGTTCGAAAATATCGCAGAAGCATCACTCCGCCGCTCATGCCGGAAAAACCAGTTATCAGGTGTTTGCGCTCATCTTCCGGAAGAACGGCGCAGCGGTATCCTTTTGTCAGAAGAATCTCATTGGCTTTGTCGAATGTGTCATATCTTCGTACCCCCTTTCCGATCTTGTTGGGATGAGTATTGCCTTCTGCGGGGCGTAGGGACAAGTGCTCCTTCTTGCAAAAAATATTGCGGTCGATTGCTGTGCAATAACTGCTACTGGCTTCGTAGGATTTGCCGTTAATGTCAAAATGCCACCAAGGTCGTGGACGGAAGCTTACTGAGGCAGTTTTTGGCACTACAAACTCCCGTTTAAGAATGGGGATGATCTTTCCGGAAAGTAGGAAGACATCATCATCACAAATAATGCTGACACGCCGGTTTCTTGCCATCGAATACAAAAACTCATCGCACTTGGTTGCTGCGTAGAAGTTCAGAAATTTCTGTACGCGTGCGCCAGGGAAATCCACAGGATCCAGTTCTCCGGAGCAGTCGAAAATGCATACATCAACTTGGTCACCCAGATACTTGCGAACACAGTGGTGCCACACTGTCATCATCGGTGGCAGGATATTCATCGTGCAGATTGCCGGTTTGTCGGATGGAGGCAATGCAGGCCGCCTGAGGTAATAGGTTGCGGTGGGCATCCCCGTCTTCAGTGCAGTCATCACCGAAAACCGTTTGAAGGTGTACTGCAGGAGTTTATGGTAGGGGCGGGGCATAGATACTGGTTTGTAAGCAGTAGCTTACAGCTTTTAGCCTCTATCTGCCTATGTGTAACGATTGCATTTCGCGTATGTTTTCCGGGAAAAGAAATGATCTACAGTGATAGGATAAAGAGGACTATATGCTTACGGTCTATACCCGCCGGCTGCCTGGGGTTCCACTGATCCCACTCTTGTATCCGAATTTTGGAAAAGAGGAGAGAGATGCCATTCTTTTTATGAATAATGCTTTCCGGGACATAAAAGATCCGTTTGTACGGATGACGGATGATCCTGCCAACGCGGATTATCTTCTGCTTGCGCACAATTTCTCGACTCTCCGTAAGCATCATGATTATGTTGCGGAATTTGAAGCATTATCCAGGAAGTACACGAAGAAGGTGATCGTCTTTTGGCATGGGGACAGAGATAACCACGTTCCATTGTCCAATGCGCAAGTGTTCCGTACATCGATCTATGACCACTCCATGCGTCCAGACGAAATCGCAATGCCCGCGTATAGCGAAGATTTGTTGCAAGGAGAGCAGTTGCAGATTCGCAGAAAACAGAAGATACCGACTATAGGATTTTGTGGATGGGCTGATTATCGAAGCCCTCGCAATCGATGGGGGACGTATGTGCAGAATGCTGTTATCGATGCTCAGGCGTTGCTCCACAACATGCCGATTATTCGTGCACGCCGCAAAGGAATAAGTCTCCGTCGTGAAGCGATTTCTGCTTTGCAGGGTCATGCGTATATCACTACTAATTTCATCATTCGCAGCAGTTACTCCGGTCATAAAAATACGATCAATGTCGATCCCACGACTGCCCGTAAAGAATATCGCGACAATATGCTGCAGTCCGATCTGGCGCTTTGCGTAAAGGGTGATGGGAATTTCTCCTATCGCTTTTACGAGGCTTTGAGTTTGGGGCGTATCCCATTACTCATTGATACGGATTGCGTTCTGCCTATGGTAGATAAGATAGATTACGATTCGTTCATTCTTCGTATTCCGTTTCAGGACATTCCGAAACTTCCGGAGAAAGTACGTGAGTGGTGGGAGAATGTAACAGATGAACAGTTTGTTGAGATGCAGAAGAAAGCGCGGGAGGCATACGAGCAGTATTTAGCAGTCCCGGCGTTTTTGAGGAGTGCAATGCATTCCTTGTAGAGACGCTACGGCGTAGCGTCTCTACACAAACACCAAAAACTTAAACAGCATGAAATTCCAGGCAGCACTCAGTCCCATTGTGAGAATTTTGCTCCATTCCTCTCCGAGTGGGCTGTATTCTACAAGGCAGTAGAGTAGTGCATTAATCGCAAGAACATTGAAACCTTCCACCGTTAGATGGCGCTTGAGGTGCTTGAAGAAATCTTCAGGCTTTTTGAAGACGATGTATTTGTGTAGGAAGAATGCGGTGATATAGCTTAAAGCGAAGGCGACGACTGATGCAGTGATGTACCAGACGCGCCAGTGAAGAAGGAGGAGATACGTGCCAAGTTCCACCACTGCACCCGTTCCTCCACTAAGGAGATAGAGGAATAGCTGATGTGCATGGCGCTTAAGAGTGTCTGTCACACGATCATTGTGCGGTGCCGTACGGTGTTACGCAATCCGGTAAAGGAGCAATAAGCATGTAGCGCCCGCCTATAGGCGTAAGTCGTCCCTTTTCATAGGATGCTTGCTCACTATCGCCAATTTTTCGTAGGAGAGGGAGGCAATGTTTGTTTTGCGTTTTTGGGAGATTGGGAAACCGATCATAAGATCGCATTTGAAATTCTTCACTGAGAAACATCCAGTTTTTGTTCGGAGACAATCGTACAAAAACTTCCGGAGGTTCGATGATCATATACGTATCTCCATATTCTGCTTGAAGGGTCTCCACAGCAGGAATAGCTTCATTGAGCCGTCGTGCTCCTCGATGATCTAGTTGCCAGAGCCCTTGTGCTAGAACGAAGCATGTTAGGAGGATGTATCCTATTTGTCTTTGTACTACACAATGCAGTCCCATGGGGACAAACGGCAGCAGAAGCAAAAATGCAGGTAGCAGATGCCGGAAATATCCACGTTCATTGAGGAAGTAGAGGAGGAATAGGCTTACAAGAGTCAGGAGAAATATCATTTGTGCACTGCCAATTTTTATGTGGGATTTCCATAGTCCCATATATCCCACAGGGAAAATAATCCCAAGGGCGTAGAGATACTGAAATCTGAGTAGGAGTTCAGGTTGTTCTTTGATTACTCTCAAAAAAGTTGTTCCACCTCCAGCTGAACCATATTGAAGGATTTCATGGATCCAGCCGGAGTCTGTCATGCCCAGTACGCCCATGAAGGGGAGGATGGTACAGAGGGCTGCAATGCCCACGATCGTTAGGGATTTCCACGCAGTGTCTTTGCGCATGATCATGATCAACCAGGTAACGGCAAGTGCAGGGAACAGGAGCCCCATTGTTGTCTTTGTGATAAAGGCGAGGCCCATGCATATGCCGCAGAAAATGGCATTTGAGGGTGCCTGCTGTGCTTTTTGAAAATGTAATAACGCAAATAGTAGGAAGAAGACTGCAGGGATTTCTCCGAGTACGGGTTTTCCTGTGTTTACAAATGCGGAGAAGGAGATTAGCAGTGCAGTAGCCCATCGTGCGTTGTTTATTCCTCCAATCCGCTTTGCATAGATATAAAATATTATTGCAGTGCTCGCAAGATAGATCACCATCGGTAGGCGTGCGATGGCGACAGAAAATCCGAAGAGTTTTATAAGGAGTGCTACAGGAAGGATCACTGTCGGTCCGACCGCAAGGAAGTAGGAGTTGCTCCAGAGCTGATCGAGGACGGGTAGGGTATATCCGCGTCCCTCTGCAGTGTTTCGTGCCACGATCATGAAGAGGCTGTCATCGAGCCATGCCTCAGGGAATGTCCCAAGTTCACGGAGGAAGAAGAATGCTGCAGAGGATGCCAGTAGGATCTCGGGCCACCAGTGTTTGAGTACGCCTCTCATGAAGTGCAGATTAGCAGGTTTGTGCCATATTCACTCCGAGACTACCGTTGCGTGTAGCATCTTTCCCTCTCCCGACGGGAGAGGGTTAGGGAGAGGGGGTCCGTATGCTCATCAAATCTCCCCAGAGCAGGATCCCTTCCTGCGGGTCATTATTGAGCGAATGTTATCTATTATCTTCATAGTTTCCACTTTCTTTGCTTGTGCAAAGAAAGTGGAGAAAAGAAAGCACGTCGTCGCTGTGGGAATGTGCCTACGCATCATCATCTCACGGGTCGGAAAGCGCAAACTCCTCGTCCGCTGAAACGGACTCGTCAGACAGCGCGCTTTCTGCGCCCCGTTCGCTGGATGCGTAACGGCACATTCCCAGCGCGACCGGGCATCTGCACCAGAGTCACTGCATCTTTTTCTGCATCTCCACAATCTTCCCTGCAAGAGCATGTGCATCCCCAGGTGGTATGAGGTGGATACCTTCTCCATCGCGGTATCTTTCATGGATTGCCGGAGTGTCTGCGGTGATCACCGGTACGCCACAGGCCATGCATTCAATCACTTTATGTGGGATCACGCGCATGGTTTTGTCGCCGGTACCGAAGATGCCAAGGCAGACATCGGCATCGTGGATAAGTGGAGGAATCTGCGTGAGCGGAACGAAAGGTGTAAATGTGATATTTTCTAACTTCCATTCTGTAGCAAGGAGCCGCATCTCCGCATAGGTTTGCCCTCCCCCTACAAGTGTAAAGTGTACGGAGGCATGCTGCTGTTGCAAGATTGTCGCCGCCTTGAGGATTATGTCGATTCCCTGAAGTGGTATATAGCTGCCATAAAAGAGTACTTCGAACGATTTTTTTCGGATGTGTTTGTGATGTGGGTCTAGGTGAAAGAGTTCTGATGGTGCTTCAAGGTAGATCACCGTCATGTTTGCTGGATGCACACGAAACATTCTGCAGAAGTAATCCTTGTGCGCTTTGGTATCAATCAGGATTTCATCTGCAAGGTGGCAGTCGACAAAGTCCAACATCCATACCGCCCATGCAGCAGGATTCCACGGATGAATCTTCCGGCGGTCGGAAACAAGAGTGTCGTAGGCGGAAACGAATGCGTCGAAGACAAGAGTTTTTCGAGGGTACCGTGTAAGGAGCCACGCGAGCCATACGAGGTGGTGACCTGGAAATGTCACGACAACGGTGTTGCAGGATTTGTGATGCTTGCGGAACTCTCGTACAAGCTCTCTGCACTTAGGAAGAAATCCGCGAGCTACTGTATGGCAATCAATGACGGTTTTTCCACGTTTCTCATAGTGCCTGCGAATGGTGGTATAGCGGGGGGACTCCTTATCGTGGAAACCGAAGGTAAGAATGGCGTAGGGCATAAGGTCACTCTAGTATTCCCATATTCCCGTATTCTGGCTACTCCTTATGCGCATTGCCTATATCACCCAGACCCGGTTTCCTACAGAGCGGCCTCATGGGTACCAGGTTGCCCAGGTTTGCCATGCCATGGCGGGGCTTGGGCATGAGGTGACTTTGGTGACGCCCACGGTGGGCGTCGCACCGGCATCGGATGCATTTAGTTTTTATGCGATTCCCGAGTCTTTCCGTGTTATCCGCTTGCAACAGTTTGATGCACTGAACTCTGCATGGGTCCCGGGCAAGCTCGCTTTCATGGTGGCGATGTTTTCCTACCGCTCTGCTCTGAAAAAGTTTTTTGCCGGCTTCAATGCCGACGTACTGTATATGCGCTCAGCAGTACTGCTGTCTGCGCTTTTGCCCTTGCGCATCCCCGTTATTCTTGAGCTCCATACCCTGCCTCGCTTTCGTAAGCGTCGCTTTATCCGCATCTGCAATCGTTGTCGCTTGGTCGTGTGTCTCACACGTGCCATGCGTGAAGAACTTCTTACATGGGGGCTGGAGCCTCATCGTGCCATTGTTGAGGGTGATGGGGTTGACCTCGAGAGGTTTTACAATCTCCCCGAGCCGGCGCTTGCAAAGGAAGGTTGGTCTCTTCCATTGGATAGGATCATCGTCGGGTATGTTGGCTCTCTCGTTACCAGAGATACCCTGGAGAAAGGAGTTGGAGAACTCATCGATGCCGTTGCTATACTCCAGCAAAAGGGTGTAGCCGTTTATTGCTGGATTGTTGGAGGTCCGAGCTCGTGGTTGGGTACGTATAAAAAACGCGCGCAGGATCGGGGTCTTTCGGACAAGGATATTTGTTTCCAGGGAGCGGTTCCTGTGCGGCGGGTTCCCTCGGCAATTGCTGCATGTGATATTTGCGTGTATCCGGCACCCAAGCCCCGGCATGCCTATTTTTTGAGAGATACCTCACCCCTCAAACTGTTTGAGTATCTTGCGGCACGCAGAAACATTGTTTGTGTAGACCTTCCGCCCATTCGTGACATTGTCGATGAATCTCTTGTGCACTTCTGCGTCCCTGGCGATGCAGAGGACCTTGCGCGGGCGATTGCTCAAGCTATTGAGCAGCCACTGAAAAACTCCGATCGTCGTGCGGAGATCGTTCATCATCATTCATGGTCGCAGAGGATGGAACGAATTTTAGCGGAAGCGATGTAATTCATAAGAGGAAAACGTACACTATCTCTATGCAAGACGTCAGGAATATCACCGCCAACGGCCGCACTCTCGCTATTATCGGGAAGCGACCGAAGATTGATGGTATCAAGTTCATCACTGAACCTCATGATGCTTTTCAGGTTGGCATCATGGAACGGCCGAAGGGGTATACCGTCAAACCGCATCATCACCCTGATCGTCCCATTACCCTTACCTCTGTCAGTGAATTCTTTTTCGTGGAAAGCGGCAGGGTTCGATTAACAGTCTTCGATGATGCGTGGAACGAAATTGCGCGGGAAGAAATTGCAGCAGGGGAGTTTGCACTAATCCTCTCCGGAGGACATGGAGTCGAATTCCTCGAGGACACCCGTATGCATGAAGTGAAACAGGGGCCATATCCCGGAGATAGTGCATCCAAGGAATTCTTGAAGGTGATTGCGTGAAACACGCGATCAGCTTCGTATTATTCTTCAAAATCATGTTGAGGACTTATTGCTGGATTGATGATTGGACAATCTAGCAACACAATAAAAATGTGCGCAAAAAATAATTTTTATCCACTTTGGTAGTATGCGAAATATACGATTCACCATACGAATGGGGATAATCATCCATGTGGACTTTACCCATTGTTCGAAGCCAGGATTTACGAAGGAATATCCCTTTTCCTCTATTTGAAATCCACCGACTATGAGCTCTTGTGACAAACTCTTCATCGTGAAGGGGTAGCACAATGGCATTTTGTTACCCACGACCACACGAAAGAACGGATTGTGCAGATTGGGGACAGAAATAATAAACTTGCCGCCAGCAGAAAGGGATTCTGTGATCTTCTGTAAAAAAATGCACCGCTCATCCTCCGTGAAATGTTCATACGTACCATCACTAAAAATAACATCTTGTTTCTCGACGATCTGATCAAGTTTGAATATATCTCCTTCCACAGGAGAGAGGCATTGGTCGTATGGCTGACCCAGCTCACGTTTCAGTGTAATGAGATTGGCAATCAATATTCCCGATATATCGACAGGCGTAACACTGATGCCCTTACTCGCTAATGCAAAACTGGAAAAAGCCCATCCACACCCTGCTTCAAGAACTTTATCTCCCGGCTTTACATATTTTTTCAGTGTTCGGAAGAATGAATATTCAGAGATATTTTGAAGAAGTTTCCTATACGTATCTGCCGCGATGGGCGTATATCCTTTTCCCTCCTGGATTGTTTGAATCCAATCTTGGCTGCCCTTTTGCGTTTCCGTTGATACTTGATGACTTGTCATGGTTGAGGACGAAGGATGCTTCTTTCATAGTTTGCCTTGTGGTGAGGATGTTGCAACTATTGATCCTTTGTATCTCCTCTTTTGCGCTATCCTTTCCCCATGACTCCAGAAGAAATCGCACAACTCACTGCACTTCTACGTAAACTGCCGGAGCACCATCTCTTGCCGCCAAATATGCCTTTAGGTGTCTGGAAGGCGATTCACGGCATTGTGCCTATTCCCGCAGCGGAAGTGATTATTACGAAGTCCGGCAAGGACTTTCTTCTGGTAAACCGCAAAGATGATGACTGGGATGGGTGGCACATCCCAGGTGGATACATGCACTACCGCGAATCGATTCCAGATGCCTGCACACGCCTTGCGCAGAAGGAACTGGGGATTACAGTCACCTTTGAAAAGCTTATTGATGCTTATATGTGGCCAGATCATCCCTATAGCAGTGCACTGTCTTTAGTATGTGTTTGTCGAGCTACAGAAACTCCTGCAGTAGGGGAGTTTTTTATGGAAATTCCAGAGAAGATGATTCCGCACCATGGGGATTTTTTGAAGACGTTTCTGGAACAAGGCTGAAGAGCGATATTGCTATTTGATAAATAAGTATTATAATATAAATATATGGTAGAGAGGGCGTTGCTAACATCTGAGCAAGGAGAGAATCTTCCTTTTGCATTGCGCATCAAATTCTGGCTTAATTTTGTGCGTACTGGCCATAAACGTGAAATGCATCTACTTCTTCATAAAGCAAAACTCGGGAAAAAGCCGCGCAAAGTCGCAGACCGATGGGAGGGGTGGAATAATGTCATCAAGCATCAGGCAGGTGAAGCTATCGCAATGCGCATGCTGGGAGAAGCATTGCAGTTACCTGGAGATCAGATCGAGCGTCAGGAACGGTTCGCGTTTGTACATGATGCCAGAAAGCATATCGAAAAAGCGCCGTACCGAGACTTTACTGCGTGTGATCGTAGAAATCTGGACAGTGCATTTGAAGAAATTCTTGATGAGGTTGACCCAGAGCGGCGTTTATCCATCGCTACAAATGAGGAATTCTTTTATAAACTTTTCGAACGTACAGATGGCATGGATCTTGATGCCAAGATTACCAATACACCTCAAGATGAACTTTTACAGTATTACATTGATAGTATATTCATTGATGGAACAATCACTCCGCCACTCGAGCGCATAGCAAAAACAGAAGCTAGGCGTCAGGATTTGAATGAAGATACAGATCGACAGAGGCGTCTCGGCATGAAGTACTGGGATGCAGAGCGGATTGTCGCCGAAAAAGTGGAAACATTGGTCTGGGAATTATTGGGCGAGAAGGGTATCCATTTGGCGTCACCGAGGGATGTTCCAAATTTTATTTGCACAAAAATACATGAAGCAATAAAAAGACACTCTTTGTAACGTCATTTTTTCAGGCTCTCCTCCTTCATATCCGCATCGACCATGATTTTGATGAGATCTTTGTATTGTACTTTAGGTTCATACCCAAACGCCTTCTTTGCCTTTGTAAAATCTGCAATCAACGTGCTCGTCTTTCCAGGGCGGAAGAACCGCTGATCGATGACGACATGATCTTTCACTTTGAGACCAAGCTGCGCGAACGTCTCCTCCAAAAACTGCTCAACAGATACCGCCTCTCCTGTGCCGATGACAAAATCATCCGGTTCCTTGAGCTGAAGGATATTCCATGCTGCCTCCATAAATTCGGCCGCATAGCCAAGGTCGAGCTTGGCACTTAAGTCCCCAAGTCGCAGTTCTTTCTGGAGTCCAAGCGAGATCCGAACAGCAGACTTTGTGATTTTGCGCGTGACATAGGAATCTGTCCGGCGCGGAGATTCATGGTTGAAGAAAATAGCTGTGGAGGCAAAGAGCTTGTGAACGGTTCGGTAGTACTTCACGAGTGACCATGCATAGGTTTTTGCGCAGGCATACGGACTTTGAGGGTTGAGCGGCGTTTCCTCATTCTGCTTCACCGTATCCGTCAGGCCGAACATATTACTCGTGAGCGGCTGGAAGAAACGGATCGTAGGATCCACAGAGCGGATGATCTCCAGTACGCGACCGGGTGCACTTCCCGTGATATCGGATGCGTAGTCTGGTAGATCGTAACTCCAGCCGGCGTGATCCTGATCAGCTTCATTGTAAATTTCCTGAGGATGTACTGAGCTGATAGTCCGGAGAAGCGAGGTGCTATCCGCTAGATCGCCACGATGCAGGGTTATTTTTTCGAGAAGATGATCGATATTCTGTGTGTTGCCGGTTGCAGAGCGGCGGATGAGGCCATGCACTTCGTAGCCTTTGGCGAGGAGAAATTCAGCCAAGTAGCTGCCGTCTTGGCCGGTAATGCCGAGGATGAGAGCCTTTTTCTTCATGGGACGACGCGGAACTGGGGGAGAGGAACAATGAACTGTCCGCCGCCTTTGCGCCACTCTTCTTCGCGCTTATAGAACTCATCGAAGAATGCGTAAGGCAATACAAGGAAGTAATCAGGCTTGGCTTTTCTCGCTTCATCTTCAGAAACGATGGGAATACCGGTACCGACGGTAAATTTCCCCCACTTCTCCGGACTTCTTTCCGCTGCAGCTGTGATCAATGTGTGATCCAGTCCGTAGTACTGGAGGATGGTATTGCCTTTTGTGGAGGCGCCGTACACCCATACGCTCTTTCCCTGAGAGACGGCATCCTTGATGAACTCCACACACTGTCTCTTGCTCTCTTCTATGCGCGCAAAGAATTCGGCATGCACTTTTTTAGAATCAATATCACGATCGCGTTCTTCGTTTCGGTATTGTGCCAATCGTTCAGTGGCGCCCTCGGGCATGGTGGGGGGTGTTCCATTCTTCAGCCCTGCATACACACGGTAACTGCCGCCGTTTACCAGGTTGTGTTCGATATCGATCAGTATGAGTCCATTTTTTTCGAGCAGGAATTCAAGAGACTTCAGGGAGTAGAACTCCAGATGTTCGTGGCAGATGTTTCCTACATCATTGGTATCCAGCATGTTTTTCAGGCACATCAGCTGCGCGATAAATACACCGTCATCTTGCAGGCAGAGCGCTGCATCGCGGATGAACTGATTGGGGTCTTCCATATCGTAGAACATGCCGATTGCCGTGATGACCTTGGCTTTCTTTGGGGCAACTTTGTCGTAATTCTCTTTTGTCCAGAAATCATTGATGAAGTACTCGAGGCCTTTCTTTCCTTCTTCTGCGAGATTTGATGCTGGTTCCACACCCACTTTCACGATGCCGGGGACCGCATAGGTTCGAAGCATCGTCCCGTCATTGCTTCCAATATCTAGGACGATGTCTCCAGCTTTCAGATCCATACGCTTCTCGATGCTCTCGGTGATATTTCGGAGAGCTTTCTTCATCGTGTCGGTCACACCTGAGCGGTACCAATAGAAGCGGGCGTAGAGGAGCTCTTGGGGTGCGGTGTCTCTGAGCTGTACCAGTGAGCAATGTTCACACATCACCATTTCGAGAGGTGCTTTGATGCCCTGACTTGGCTGTTCCACAAAATCCGAAACGTAGAGATCTCCCAGCGTGTAGAGCGGGTTAATATCCGCAGACCCGCATACGCGGCAGCGTGCGATAGTCGTATAAGCGTTGGTGTTCGCTATGGTGGTGCTCATGAAGACGGCGTACTGCCGCGCATTCTAATGCGTATCACTCTCCAGGCATAGTTGATACTCAAGCGCAAAAATACACGGAGGTTGCCGTCGGTCTTGGACTCTCCTGCTTGCCGAAGACCGTAGTGGTACGGTACTTCGATGATCTTTACGTTCTTTTCCAAACAGGCATATATCCACTCCACGAAGTATTCTCCGAAGCCGTCTGGGGAAAGGGGGATTGCTTGCATGGTTTCTCTCCGTGCAGCAGCAAATCCCGATGTCCAGTCCCAGAAGGTAAAATGTCCCAAAACGACTCTGGTATAGAAGTTGAATACTAAACTCAGGAATGCCCGGAAGGGGTGCCGGGTATCCTTTCCTCCCTTCACGTAGCGTGATCCTACAGCTACATCATATTCATCCAGTTTTTTCACAAGCTTGACGATTTCTTCTGGGGGGATGCCCAGATCACAGTCTAGCCAGACGATGTACTTTCCTTTGGCTGCCTTCGTGCCGTCCGATAGGGCAGATGCCAGTCCACGCTTGTCCATGCGCCGCATAAGGCGGCAGCGAGGATTTCCGAGTTTCTCGACCACTTCCCACGTACGGTCGGGGCTGTTGTCATCTACAACGATGATTTCCAAAAGGCTTTCGCCTAGTGCCGATGCCGTTCGCGTGATGGCATCCGTGATGTTATCCCGTTCGTTGTACGAAGGAATGACGACGGAGATGCTGGATGGTTCGAGAGTCATGGAGATAGCGATGTGATATCAGATCTTAGCTGCAATTTCGCGGAGAGCACTGCAGACAGTGCCAAGCTGTTCCTCAGTGAGTGCGAGCCCTGAAGGGAGGTAGAACCCACGCTCCGAAACCTCTTCGGTGACAGGGAACGATGCACTATGCTGCGGATGCGAGTGTAAGAATGGTTGGCTGTGGCAAGGGTAAAAGAAGTCGCGCGTATCCACCCCTTTTTCTGCTAGCTTGGCCCGGAGAGTATCTTTCGACATCCCGAACGCATCTTCAACGAGCACAGCATACATCCAGTAGATATTGGTTGCGTACGCTTTGGTGATGGGTAGTCGTAGGCCACGAATGCCCGAGAGTTCTTCGGTATAGCGCCGTCCCATCCATTGTTTTTTCGCTACATATTCTTTGATGTGCGGCATCTGACCTACTCCCAGCGCTGCCTGCAGGTTGGTCATGCGGTAGTTGAATCCTAGGTCTGTGTGCACGAAGCGTTTCTCGGAGCTATGTGCCAGATCACGCAGGCACTTCGCGCGAGTCGCAAGTGCATCGTCATTGGTGACGATCATGCCACCCTCTCCTGTGGTGATGAGTTTGTTGGCGTAGAAGCTGAAGCAGTTCATCGTCCCCATCGACCCACATTGCTTTCCATTATAGGTTGCCCCGTGCACCTCTGCTGCATCCTCGATGACCGCCAGTTTGTGTTTCTGTGCTACTGCCAGGATCGGATCCATATCTGCGCTATGGCCGTACAGGTGTACGGGAATGATGGCTTTCGTACGCGGAGTGATAGCCTTTGCGACCAGTGCAGGATCCATGGCGAAGGTTTCGCGGTCGATATCCACAAAGACCGGCGTTGCGCCCGTATACATCACCGCTGTGATCGTCGAAATCATGGTGAAATCGGGCACGATTACCTCGTCTCCTGGGCCAATCTTGAGACTTGCAAGTGCAAGGTGCAGCGCCGCTGTTCCATTCATCACTGCGATGCCATGCTTCATGCCCACGAAGTCCGCAAATTCCTGTTCAAAGCGGGTGATGGCCGGTCCTGCCGAAGACACCCAGCCCGTTTCCAGTGCCTCTAGTACAGCCTGCTTCGACTCCGGAGCAATGATTGGTTCGTTGACGGGAATCTTCATGCGATTAGCCTAGAGATAGCCCTTTCCCTTGGCAATTTGTTGTCATTGTATCTTTCTAACAATGATCTCCGCGGCCTTCATAATCGTCTCAGGATGCGGGTGTACAGAGTCCCATGATAGTGTTTTTGCGGTATTGCCGAAGGTGTCGTAGAGATCCACCACCGTAAACCCGTATTGCTCTGCAATCTTCCTGATCTTCGGACGGCTTGCGGCATGGAGCTCTCTGTCCGGCCAGAGGACAAAGATTTTTTTCTGCGAAGGGACAAGCGCAGAAGCAAATGTGGCAAATTGTTTTGCATAGTCAGCGATCTCTGCATCCGCGATGCTCTCTGCATCCGGGTTTTTCTGGCTCTCCTCCTGATCGGCTTTTAGTTCCTTCATGCTCGAGCGCATGCGGATGATTTTCTTCATACCCACATAGAGCGCACTGTGCCGGTCAAGCCAGCAACCTCCCGGTATATATTGCAGTATGCCACCCATAATTGGATTGCAGCGCAGCGCGGGCCGATCATGGGGATCATCACCCTCTCCACGTAGAATGCCATCTGCATCAAGCCACCCTGTACCCGTGTTCATATCATTGGGGTGAAAGACGAGGATGACGCCTGCTGGCTTCAGTGCGGCGATTTTTTCTTTGTACAGAGCCGTTTCTTGGCCAAGGTGATAGCCTGGAACCCCGGCATTTAAAAACTGATATTGCGGGAGCATTTGCTCCAGCCGCGCTGCAATTGTTTCATCATTCTCTACGCCGTAGCCGAAGGTGATGGAGTCGCCGAGAGTGACGAAGAGTGGACGCGATGGATCCACTTCCTCCGAGCGCAGTCCTAGAGTATTTGTTTGTACAGTTGATCGATAAGCCACACGTTCAATATTTGGAATGAGCTCATAGCTGATTTTAGGATTACTACTTTCCTGATAAATCAGCGGAGGATGCGGGCCGACTTGGATGATGCCGGTGATGCGCAGAGTGAATTCTATTGCGCCTATGCAGAGGATCATGGATCCCGTGAGCAAGCCAATGTTGATGATCCATTCGTTGCGCATAGCGACATAGTACCGTTTCGCGAACAAAATTGTGGCGAGCCCAGAGGGGCCCGCTACGGTTCAATCTTTGGGATGTGCTAACCTGTAATAGCCACTTCGAGGACAACCAGTGTGCCGAATACACCGCACACCAGTTTGATCAGTGACCAGAATCTTTCCCGTGAGAGATTGATTCCAACATCACAATCAGTAGGTATCGGTTTGCTGCAGTCCACAGCATCGCCAGCGCGCAAGTACCGTTGCCAAGCAAGGGTTTGCCTTGCTTGAGCCAGCAATGCACAGAGAATGAAGCAGAGGCCGTACCAAAAAACGGGGTTGCGAAACATACACATCACCTCCCTTCTACCCAAAGATCGATGGTGATATTGTGGCTGTACTGCGCGATTTGACAATCAATCCAGCACGAATTTCTTCAGATATTCCTCACTACTTCGCTTCCACTCCGGTGGCAGCTTCTTCTTATCGATCACACATTGGCCCAAGACGAGGTAGTCCATATGCGTATGCAGGAAGCAGTTGAGCGCATCTTTCGGAGACTCCACGATCGGTTCGCCACGGACATTGAAGGATGTGTTGATGATTACAGGGCAACCATTATTCATTTCAAATGCTTTGAGGAGGTCGTAGTAGAGTGCATTTTGATTGCGGTTGATCGTCTGGATGCGCGCCGAGCCGTCGACATGCGTGACTGCGGGGATTTCCTTTCGTTTTGCTTCAACAGTATCTGCGACGAGCAGCATAAACGGAGAGTCGTGATCGAGATGAAAATAATCTGTCGTACGTTCCTCTAAAACGGTCGGTGCAAATGGCCGGAAGGACTCGCGGAATTTTATTTTCAGGTTCACTTTTTTCCAGTTCTCCGGGTTTCTCGCATCGGCGATAATCGAGCGGTTACCCAGCGACCGGGGACCAAACTCCATGCGCCCCTGAAACCATCCAATGACATGTTCACCCTCTAATAATTGCGCTACATGCTGCGATACATCCTGCTGTGAAACTTTTTCGTACGGTATGTTTTCATTGCTCAAAAACTCCTCAATCTCGCGCTGACCATATGCATTTCCGAAGTAGGTATGTTCCATTTTGGGGAGTCGTTCCCCCTGCATTTCTTTATGCCACACCATCAGAGCTGCGCCGAGAGCGCCCCCTGCATCTCCTGATGCCGGCTGGATGAAGATGTCTTCAAATAGTCCTGATCGGAGGATCTTTCCATTACTCACGCAGTTCAGGGCCACTCCTCCAGCAAGGCAGAGGTACTTGCTACCCGTCAGTTCCTTTGCCGCACGCGCAAGATTCATCATCGCATCATCTGTAATGTCTTGCAGACTCCGTGCGATGTCTTTGTGAAACTGCTCAAGCGGGGATTCCGGTTGGCGCGTAGGTTGTCCGAATAGTTTTTCGATGTTTCTTCCAGTCATCCGCAGTCCGTACTCGTACGTGAAGTACTTCATGTTTAGCGCGAAGCTACCGTCTCGCTTCAGGTCGATCAGTTTCCGCATCTGGTCTACGTATTTTGGCTCTCCGTACGGTGCGAGTCCCATAACCTTGTACTCGGCGCTATTCACTTTGAAACCGAGATAGTACGTGATTGCGGAGTACAGGAGACCGAGCGAATGCGGATAGCGGATTTCCCGCAGGAGCTTTACGTCTTTCCCCTGACCATGGCCAATGGTTGTCGTTGCCCATTCTCCGACACCGTCTGCGGTAATGACCGCGGCATCTAGAAAGCCCGAGCAGAAGTATGCAGATGCTGCGTGCGATTCGTGGTGCGCGGGATAGTAGATCTTTCCGTCGTACCCCAATTCCTTTTTGATGATCTGCGGTGTCCAGAGCTTTTTCGGCATCCATTCCTGCAGAGCCATGTGATATTGCATGAATCCTCTCGGCCACACTTTCATGGTCGTCTGCAGGATACGGTCGAAGAATTTCAGAAATGGCTTTTCATAGAAAGCGATCGCGGAGAGATCGTTTGCAGTGATTCCCGCATGCTTCAGTGCATGCTCGATTGCGTTCTTCGGGAATGATTCATCATGTTTTTTTCGCGTATATCGTTCCTCCTGTGCTGCAAAAAGAATTTCCCCGTCTTTAAGAAGCACGGCTGCACTGTCGTGGTAGAAGCAGGAGAGGCCCAATATGTAGACTGGCTTCTTCATGGAATGCTTTGACTTAGGCAAGATTGAAAATTAAAACTGATACTGCATGTCTGTAGTTTCGTGGCTCACATCAATCCAGTATGTATCTGGATTTGAGCCCTTCGAGAAGAGGCGGATGATTTTGAGGACGATTGCATACAGTCCAAAAACAACAATCCACAAGATTGTCAGAAGGATCGTGCTCATGATGCGCCCGAGGATGTGCGAAAAGCGCATCCAGAGGGCATACAGTTTCTGCAATGGAGCGGGAATCTTCATCGATTCCTAGGATACGTCGGAATGCAGATCAGTGCCTAGAAAACCGTATAGATAAACGGTGCCAGAGGCGAAGTCTGTGCAAAGATGAGGATCAGGCCAAGGAGTACGATAATCATGATGATCGGTAGCAGCCACCATTTCTTGCGTATGCGCATGAAGTGCCAGAGTTCGGTAAAGATGGAGAGTTTGGACATGAATCGATTATAGAGGAAGACAAACGAAAGCAGGAATTTATGTGATGACACGCGCCACCAGCTCCATCACATGGAGTACGGGGGTCATTACAAGTGAGATCCATCCCATGAGGAGCGGGATGCCGAGGATGTCTTCTGCGATGAGAAGCCCGAGCAAGATCCAAGGACCGCGCTGCATCCACACCATGTACTCGTGGTCATAACGGTAGGGGACAAAGACCTGCACGATCTTGCTGCCGTCGAGAGGAGCGATCGGGAGGAGGTTGAATGCCATCAGACCGAGATTGAGGGCGACTGAGGTGCGTAGGATGTCGGTGAAAACAATCGAGAGTGATCCACGCATACCTCCACTGCCCATCAGGAGCTCCCACGGATCCCCTGAAAGCGCTCCGGGTGCGGTGATCAGGAGCAATGCAAACGCAATGGATGCAACGATGAGATTGCTCACGGGACCGGCTAGCGCCACAAGCGAGGAATCTCTCTTCCAGTTTTTGAAGTAGCGTGGATCGACCGGTACCGGCTTTCCCCAGCCAAATCCTATGAGGAAAAACAGGATAGTACCCATAGGATCCAGGTGGGCGATGGGGTTTAAGGTGAGACGTCCTTGCTCTTTTGCGGTCGGGTCCCCCAAGCGGTGGGCTACCACAGCATGCGCCCATTCGTGTACGGAAAGCGCAATGAGGAGCGCAATGATGAAGGGCGGTCGGAGGGCGGACATGGAAGCAGTATGCCGTATGCCGTATTGCGTATACAGTATGAGAATTCGTGATAGGGGTGGTGATACGAAATACGGAATACCTGTTGACCTCTTCATGGCCTCCACGTAGGCTGCCCCCGCAATGGCACGCACATGCGTCAAAACCGGCAAGAAGACTGCTTTCGGCAACACCCGAAGTCATTCGCTTCGAAGCACGCGCCGTTCATACCGTGCGAATATCCAAAAAAAGCGCATCTTCGATCCGAAGACCGGAACATATGTCACCATGAAGGTTTCCACGAGCTACCTTCGCACGTTGGCCAAGAGGCTTCAGCAGGGTAAGTCGGTGTAGCTCGAATGATTGTTGGTGAGAGAGGATTGTTTTTTTGCATACGAAAACGCCCGGGTAACCGGGCGTTTTTTGTTCTCATGTGGATCTGCTCTATGACTCGCTGGAGTTACTAGCGCCATCCTTCTTTCCTTTGTGGTGCTCCATCATGTTCTTCATCGCTTTTGCTGCTTTTGGATGTGCGGACTTGAAGGAGCTTTTTGCAGATGATCGTGTGGAGCTCGCGCAGGTCTTTGCATCGTCCGATCCACGCTCGTAGTCGCTACAGTTTTTCTTCACTTCTTTCTTCATCACTTTTTTCATCTTCTTCATAGCCTTCTTCATAGGCTTCTTGTCCTTGATGGTGTTGTGTACACACTCCATACGATCCTTCCCCTTGAGTCCTTCACAATTTGCTTTTATGCCCTGGCCGAGATTGCGGTCACTTGTAGATGATCCTTCAGAGGATGTCATTGAAGACGTACTGCTGGCTTCGGAAGAAGCAGAGCTTTCTGATGAATCTGTTGATGACGATGATTCGTCAGCGAATGCTGGCACTGCAGAGAGTGTGAGTGCAGCAATGAGAGAAAACGATGCGATTTTGCGCATAGAACATGGGGGAAGAAACGATGTTATCCTACTCCCTATGGCAAGGGATTGCCATTGCCCTCTTCTCCTTCCGGTGCGGGGATGATATCCGGCGATCGCTGCGCTTTCTTCGAACCATAATGGTGCTTGTCGTGCATGGCCTGCTCTTTGCCGTGTTTGGAGCGAGACCATCCCTCCGGATGAGCCTCTCTATACTGACGCTCGTGTTCTTCCCGTGCCTTTTTTTGTGATTCTTCGGCAACTTTCTCAATCAGCAGTTCATAAGCTTCAATGCGATTCTGCAAAAGCCCACGATGGTGCTGATGTCGGACAGTCGCACCTGTTGGCTTGTGGGTGAGCTCTACACAGTTGGTGCTTTTATTCAGGTTCTGCCCACCGTGACCGCCGCCGTGGGTGTGAAACTCCTCGATGTCCTCAGGGACAACTTTCCACTCTGCAGCAAGTGTGAGGATGTGCTCAGGGAGTTCGACGGGGAAATGCATAACTGAAATCATAGAATAACAATTGAGAATGGAGAATGGAAAATGGATGATGATGGCATGATGAGGAGATTGCTCGCTGCGCGGCACATCTGGATCCCCGTGATATTGGTCGCTATGGCATTTGCGGCGTTTGGCCAGAGCCTTTGGCAGGATTTCGCTCCGATTGACGACACGCTGCTCGTGCGCGAAAACCTCGCTGTGCGTGGCCTAAGCTGGGCAAACATTGTCTATGTCTTCACCCATTACGATCCGGAGATTTACATTCCGGTCACATTCCTTTCTTTCCAGATCAATTACGTTCTGGGGGGACTGGATCCGTATGGTTTTCATCTGGGCAATCTTCTGATGCACATTGGTAATGCCATGCTGGTATTTGCATTGCTTAAGCGATTGGTTCGTAGCGATTATCTTGCGTTTCTCGGTGCAACAATCTTTGCAGTGCATCCGCTACACACCGAAGCCGTCGTCTGGATTGCTGGAAGAAAAGATCTCCTTAGTACGTTCTTTTACCTTCTCACACTGATTGCCTATCTGAGACATCGCGATGGTATGCGTGGGATGTATCTGCTGAGCATTCTTTTTGCTGTTCTTGCGATGCTCAGCAAAGCGATGGCGATGACATTGCCGGCAGTGTTGATATTGCTGGATTGGTATTTGCCCTTCGATACGCGCCGCCGTGTCATGGTGAGTAACCCGAGCGATAGTGAGGGTGTATCGAACCAGACATGCGGCGCTACTCAGGGTGACACAAGGTTTTGGAAAATATTTCTCAACAAAATTCCCTTCATTTTTCTCTCAGTTCTCTGTGCGTATATAGCCATTGGTGGCAAGGCACGCGTGGTCGGCTCCACTTCTATGTTCGATACGGGGCTTGTGGCGATACGCAGTACTGCGCATTACCTTTGGCAGATGATTGTCCCGATGGGGTTCAGCGTCTTTTATCAGCAGCGCGATCCTCTTCTCAATGCGGTTTTCTTTCTATCGCTTCTTTTCCTACTGTTCCTCGTTGCTCTTGCATGGCATTTCCGCAGATCCAAGCCATGGATTTCCTTCGGATTATTGTTCTACTTCATCACCCTCAGCCCGACTTTTTTGAATTTTCACAAAGGACTGATCGTATTTTACGCGGTGGATCGGTACGCGTATCTGCCGTCGATCGGTGTGATATTTGTTGTGATGATGCTGTTTAAGGAAGTGAGGGCAGAGGGTGAGAGGCAGAAAAATATTTTTGGCAGTATTCTTGTCATCATTGCTCTGATATTCATTCTTCTCTCCCGCCACCAAACCCGTGTGTGGGATTCTCCGGAAACGCTCTACCGACATGCCGTTTCGGTTGATGGAGCTTCCGTTCCAGCTCGCTCTACCCTTGCGCAGGTTCTGCGGCAGATGAAGAGAAATACAGAGGCATTTGAGGTTCTTCGCGAGGGATTACATCTTGGCGATGATGTGAGCTATCACCTTGAGGCAGGAAACATCTATGCAGCCAATGGCCAGATTGCCGATGCCATCGAGGAATTTACCAAGGCATCGCAGATGAAGCCGGATCTCCCCGAGCCCCTCTTCTCCATTGGTTCACTCGAAGATCAGCGCGGCAATAGTGATCTTGCGCTGGAGTACTACCGCAAAGCACTTGCACTGGATACGTCGTACGTCGCCGCACGGTCACGCATCGCAGGCATTCTCATTCATCGAAAAGAATACGCGGAAGCCGAGGAGCAACTTGCCGAGGCGCTACGCTGGAACGAAAGTTCCTTTATCGCAAATTTCCAAATGTACCGATTACGCATGGCACAGGGGAGGGAAGCAGAGGCTCAACCATATTATGAACACGCGAAAGAGCTGCGGCCGGGGGCGGAGGATCTACAGGAGTAATACATTGGTATATTGCAATATATTTAATATTATGTTATAGTATCTATAACTCATTATAGATTTTATGCCACATGAATCTCCTACGGGCCAAGAGCAACCTCAAAGAGGAAGGATACATGTGTATGCGGTTGAGAAAGTGATCACAACAAAAGATGAGATCTCTGCCCAAGGCTTTGGATCCAGTTCCCCTTTGGATGTTGCTCAGAAGGAAACACATTTTGTTTGGAAGGCTGAACTCTTTCATAGTCCAGGAAATCTTGGCTGCTCTTCAAATGCTCGCAAGCGACTGGATCAGCTTGCTTCTAATTGTGCAGAAAATTATCGTCGGAGTGTATCTCACCTTTCCGGTGCCCAGGAAACATCTCCGCATATAATGCTTTTTGATGTGCCAAACGATGTTCGGCAGTCATATGTCGGTGATGAGCATGAAAGAGTACGCGATTTGACTGAAGATGAGCGGGCAAATTTTCTTGCAGTTTTTCAGGAGGCGAATCGGCAGGCTACAGAGAAGCAATAGTATTCAAGGAGCTTCCTAGTATTGCCTCATCCGTGTCGCCGGTTTTTTCTCTGTGCATGCGGAGGTTTTTTACCGTGGTAACTCTTCGGAGGTCGACCGTACTGCATCGCAAATGCGTTTGCATATCTCTCACGGTCTTTTGTCGATGTATTGCGTGTATCCAACAAATGACCAATTTCATGGAGGAGAACATTTTCCAGATAGAAGATGCGTAACGCTTCCTTTGTCCAATGGCATGTCCACTCTTTTGCCTTTTCATTCCAGTGCCACTTCGCTCCGAAGCGCGCGAGTTCATTGCGGTATGCAACTGTCGGGTGTATCCAGAATTCTTCAACGCCAGACTGTTCCATCGGAAAAAGATATATCGTAGATTTCCACTGCATTCCGTAGCATGGATGAGTATTTTTCCTACGTGATTGCGGCATGGAAAGATGGTCAAAACAGGTACGAAGCTGCTTCGCGATTGCCGGGGGCAACTGATGCAATCTCTCCAGTACTTCTTCAGGTGCAACCGGGTGCGCATTACCGTTACCCGGATCCTCGACATGCCATTGCGGGTACCCGATGTTTGTTTTCGCATCTTTGCTACGAAGCGGGAATGATGGCACACCGATATCGTGTACAAGCTGCTCGTTATCCTGTGTAGTTGTCACTCTATGCACATATGATCTGCTTTCATGAGCTATTGTTTGTAGAGGCAGCATTTTGCGGTCTCTTTTTGGAGTATGCAGGTTCCACGTTTCAGAGTGGTATGCAGTGTGCTTCATTGGCCGACGATCATACCTCGATCTTGCCTGTCGCACAGCATGTTTGGCTTGTAGCGTATGGGTGAAGCGACGGCAATATAGGTTATAAAAGCATTGCACAGAGGTCTCCGATTGATACTATGGTGGGCCATAGGCATGCGGCTCACCTACCAGTCCACCGGCGATGAAATGTGTGACAGAGACCTTATCCTGGGTAGGCTTTTTCAAGGAAAGAAAGCCTCCGTGATTGTCGACGGTTGTGAGGAAGAAGTGCGATTTAGACTCGGTGCACTTTTTGGGTGGGATGCCGTTCAGGGCATGAGGCGCATTGTGTACGATGATCTGACATTCAGTGAAACGTGGCAGTGTGAATTGCGGAGGGATCTCTCGAAAGACGGGGATCACTCTCGGGAACGCGCAAGGGCTGTTCAGCTTGAGGAGGAGGGGCTGCTCGTGGATGACTCTGCGCCAGAACCGCAACACGATTCTGCATCAGAGGGCTCCCTTAGTGCGCATAAATTTATTCAGGAGCTTGAGGCTGGAGCGTCCACCGTGCGGCTCGATGCCTTTGACACACGAGGTTTTTCCGAGCGGCAGATCGCACAATGGCGCAGTCGATACGCCGCTGTGTGGGAGAGGGAGGGGCATTACGTGAATATGAAAGGCATGCTTGCAGAACGGATTGTTCCTGCAGTACTCCGGTCTCACTTGAATGGTTTGCTTACAAAGGTTGCATCGGTTTTTGCTTACGATCTTCGCTCCGCACTGCAGAGCTCCCCCTTCACCGCATTTGATGGATACGGTAGTGGGCGTCAAGTGTGCTTCATGCGCTCTGCGGGCAAGGAACTGACAGGGTACCTCGAAGTCGATGCGCTGTACCAAACACCTCTCGCAGAGGAGTACATTGCTCTGGATGTTACGACAGCTGAGCATAAGTCGTTTCGCCTAGATGAAAGGACGGAAAAAATCGCGCAGATTTCCCGCGCCCTCCAGCGGGATATGGTCTTACTCGATATTACGTTGAAAGACACATCCTTTTCCTTTCAGAAGCTGACAGATCGCATGTACAGGTGGAATCTGCCGTCAACGTTGGATTTTTCGCGGCTCATCGAGGAAATCATTCCTCGCCCCGCGGGCAATGTCGCGACTTTGCCGTGAATGCAAGTCATCATTCCTCTACACTGGCTCTCACGGAGAGATGGCCGAGTGGTCGAAGGCGCGCGACTCGAAATCGCGTAGGCCCCAAAAGGGTCTCGAGGGTTCGAATCCCTCTCTCTCCGCCATAGGTGAATTCGCGCTGAGTCCGAGCCCTCAGGCGATGGACGAGGCCGAAGATCCTGTGTCCCCGTAGCCGCAGCGGAGGGGACAACCAGACATACAGCGTAACGATTATATCCGTGCATTTCCCATAGGTGAATTCGCGCTGAGTCCGAGCCATCAGGCGATGGACGAGGCCGAAGATCCTGTGTCCCCGTAGCCGCAGCGGAGGGGGCAAACCGGCATACCAAACCAATAACTATCAAAGCTTGCCCTCAGCTAATTTCATAAAGATATTTATTGCTATTATCAATATAAGTCAACTATCCACGTATAGAATCACAAAAAGCCATTCCTTTGCATAATCCCAAGTAAAAATACCATTCCGTCAATTGCTTTTGCAAAGCCAAATTCACCGTTTGATGAAGATTTTTGGCTTGCAGAGCCGTTTGGCAATGCTACTATCTCGCCGTCTTATTCATTCCCCCCTATCTCCATGTCCTACGTCGTAGCTTCGAAGATCAAGGAGCTTATCAAGAAGCACAACATGATGGCTGCTGGTGACCTTGCAGAGTCTGCAAGCACCTACCTTGAGAACGCTCTCAAGGCAGCTGTAAAGCGTGCAGGCGACAACGGTCGCAAGACAGTTCGCCCATGTGACCTTTAAGAATCTGTATTTGCTTATCAAAGTGGCGCCTCCGTAAGGGGGTGCCATTTTTGTAAACAACCACCCGAGCAGCACCCCTACTGGGGTGCGTTTAATTTTTAATAGACCTCCGCCGCACGCCGGTAGGCGATGCGGCTATCCTTTCGCCAATCGTTTTAACTCCGCATCCATGAATTGCTGTATGTCTCCATCCAGCACGCCTTGCGTATCACTCGTCTCGGTATCCGTCCGCAGGTCCTTCACCATTTGGTAGGGGTGCAGCACATAGCTTCGGATCTGCTGCCCGAAGTCGGCGCTTTGAGTGGCTCCCTTCAATTCCTTCTTTGTTGCCAAATCGGCAGCCTGCTGTTTTTCCAGAAGTTTTGCGCGAAGCAGTGCCATGGCGCGCGTGCGATTTTGCAATTGTGAACGCTCTGTCTGGCAGGCAACTACTATTCCCGTGGGAATGTGGGTAATGCGGATCGCTGTTTCCACTTTATTCACGTTCTGTCCGCCCGCGCCTCCACTACGGAACGTATCGACTCTGAGTTCATTGGGATTGATAGCGACTTCTGCCTCGGCAATTTCCGGTAGAACTTCGACCAAGGCAAAGCTCGTCTGTCGCAGGCTTTTTGCATTGAAGGGGGAGAGTCGAACGAGGCGATGTGTGCCACGCTCGCACTTCAGGTAGCCGTATGCCATGGGTCCTTCTATATAGATCGTTGCTGTCTTGATGCCGGCCTCCTGTCCGTCCGTCTTATCTACCAGATCCGTCTTCCATCCTTGGCGTTCGCAGTACCGGAGGTACATTCGCAAAAGCATCGCCGCCCAATCCTGTGCTTCCGTACCACCCGCACCTCCGGATACCGTGAGGTAGCAATTGCCACCGTCAAATTCTCCGGAGAGATAGAGCTGGGTTTCCAGAGTTTTCCATTGCTGTTCCAGCATGGCATATTCTTTTTCCAGATCCGCACTGTCGCTTGGGGATGCCTGCTCTGTCAGTTCCAGAAGATCGCGCACCTCACTGTCCATTGCTGAGATCGGTTCCCAGAGTTTGCGCAGGACCTTTAGTTCGCCAAAGAGACGGTTGGCCTCCTTCTGGTCGTTCCAGATATCGGGGCTTTCCGTGCGGGCGGTGAGCTCCGCTATGCGTTTGGGGATGCCTTTTGCCTCAAAGAGAGTCCTTTCCCGTGTGCAGGGCTGACTGGAGTTCCCGGAGTTTCCTGAGCAGTTCTTCCACGGAGAAGGGGGGAGGAGATACACATATTGTACACCGTTTATGAGGTATGCGCAGGAGAGGATTTTCTGCTATAATAGGGAGAAATCTATGACAGAGAAATCTTGCCCAGCTACGGCCGAAACTTCCCCTACACCCCGGCCGACCATTGGGCATATTTTGTATAAGACAGGTGTTCCACTTTTCATTTTCTCCATCGTCTTCTCTGGAGTGCTTGGCGTGTCGCATTTTGCCATCCTCCCGACGTTGACGGCTGTGGAAGTAGGCGGAGAGACACGAGATGCTGCAGCTCTAGAGGCTGAAGCTGCAGCTCTACGAAGTTCCCTTCAGGATCTGGAGCAGGAGCGTGATAGCGACATGCTCCCGCTTGGTGGTACCCAGTACCGATCGCTCGCTGACGCAAAAATCACTGCCGTCGCTCCGGTCGATATCATGCATTCTATCGGCGACATTGCCTCTGCCGTGGTACCCGGTAACCCCAAGGCCGTACACCTCTCGCGCTTTGTATACGCACCCGGTGACCATTCCATTACGCTTAGCGGTGATGTGCGAGGTGTAGGTCCCAGTAGCATGACCGTTCTTGCGCAATTTACCGAGGCACTCCGTACCAGTCCGCGCATCAGTGCAGTGGTGGCTCCGTCGTTTACCCGTCTCCAGGATCCCACTGTTGGTCCGCATTCTCCATTTACGATCTCCCTTACGCTGCGATGAGTAATACCCTTCGCCACCGCACCTCACTGGTTGCCGCTTTGTGGTCGATCTCGGCACTCCTACTCCTTCTTGGGGGTAGGCTGCTTGCAGAGCACGTCTCTGCTGTTGCACATGTTCGTGCTTCCACACTGCCACTTGCAGAGGAAATTCCCCAGCTCCAGCACCGCGTGAACGTCATCGAGCAGCAGCGCGAACTTTCGGAGCTTTCCGCGTCACTGCGGATCGGATCCCCCGAGGAGCGTGTGAATGTCTATGCATTGCCGGCGGAGATGGACATCGATAAAACCGTCGCCGTTCTTGATCTTCTCATGGAATCCCTCAGGAAATCGCGATCACTTGCGTCGGCATCTTCGGTGGAATTTGGGACAGCGGAGTCTGCTGTTGATGGCATACAAAGCACACCGGTGCGCCTGAGCATGTCTCTCCATAAAGATGGCATTGCGGCGTGGACAACCTTCGTCCGTCTCTGCGGCATGCTTACCGTTGCTGATGCACTTACTCCTGACGAACGTACACGGATGCTACGTCAGACGGAGATAGAAAACCCTGCGGCAATTGTGGCTCTTGAGCAGTATCTGAATACGGATCTACTCTCGTACATCCGTGAGCCGAGACCTGCGGAAGATCAGCTTCTACGATCGTTTTCCTCGCAGAGTTTCGAGCGGGCATTTCGTGATATTCTCCGATCCTCGCTTCTGCCGGAAGCGCAGCGCGTGATCGGCGGTTCCTTTGCGGAAACTCTGCATGCACGCAAACTCTGGCCGATGCAGATGATGGATATCCGCTCCATCGATCTGGAATCAGGAGATGCAGCGGACTGGTACAAGGTAAAGATGGAGTTGGTGCTGTATACAAGAGAATAGGTTTGCTTGTTTGTTTGTTATGCCAGTTTGCCGGGGCGAGATGTTCTTGGTATTTGACCAATGCGCTTTCCAGCAAACACTCACAGTGTGATTGACGTGCGCTCCGTGTCCCTGCACGATAAGCGCTGCCTATGCAGAAGCGTAAACAATACATCGGTTCCAGTAGCTCGCGATCAGCCCGCAGACCCCGTACCAATGAGCAGATTACCAATCCCGAGGTTTTGCTTGTGGATGAGACCGGCTCACATCGTGTGCCGACAAGCGAGGCACTGGAGAGGGCAAAAGCCGAGGAGCTCGATCTCATCGAGATTGCAGCAAAGGCAAATCCTCCTGTCGTGAAAATAGGCGACATCGGTCAGTACCTGTACCAGCAGCAGAAAAAGGAGCGCAAGCAGAAGAGTGGATCCAAGCAGACTGAGGTGAAGATGCTGCGATTCGGTTTCCGTACCGAGCAGCACGACCTTGATCGTCTTATCGAGCGCTCAAAGGAATTTCTCGGCGAGCGCCATCTCGTAAAATTCGTCGTGCGCCTGCGTGGACGCGAGCTCAGCAACAAGTCGTTTGCCGGAGACAAGCTCAGAAGCGTCATCGCCGCTCTTAAGGATGACGCGGAGGTAGAGACAGATATGCGGATGCAGGGAACGAGCTTTGTGGTGGTGCTTAGGGCGAAGAAGTAGCTCCGTAGCTGCGTACCTTCGTAGCTTCGTAGGAAATTTCCTCTCATGGCTTTGATGTATGAAGATGTACTTCCTACGTAGCTACCCAGCTACGAAGCTGCTTAGCCCCCTCTTTTCCTGTTTTTTCTTTGCAACCACCCCATATCTTCATTAGGATTCCCCAAGTCCCCATGCCAAAGATCCGTTCCCATAGCGGCAGCAAGAAGCGCATTCGGCGCACAGGAAGCGGCAAAATCGCTCTCAAGCGCCACAGCCGCAATCACCTTCTGATGCAGAAGAACAAGCGCCAGAAGCGCTTAAATCGCACAATCGTCGTATCTTCCACTGAAGGGAAGCGTATCCGCGGTCTCCTCCCTTACCTTTAAATCATGACTACCCCTCTTTGCCATTTTGAAATACCAGATGGCGCTCCTCATCCTGATGTTGTTATAGATTACGATTCTCCCCCTTCTAGAGAGGCGGTGCGTCGGGCATTAAAATTGAAAGAGATTGCAGATCGTTATAGCGCCAGCCTTCCACCAGAGATTTTTGCGCAAGTTCAAGATAATGCAGCAAGAATAACTAATCTCGTATCCCAATAGTCCCCTTTATTTTATGCGCGTCAAACGTGGTGTTGTCCGTCATCGGCGTCACAAGAAGATTCGCAAGTTAGCGAAGGGCTACCGTGGCATGCGCTCTAAGACGTTCGTGAAAGCAAACGAGGCCGTGCTCAAGGCAGGTCGCTATGCCTACCGCGATCGCAAGGCCAAGAAGCGCACCTTCCGTCAGCTCTGGATCGTCCGTTTGAATGCAGCGTTGCGCGCTCATGGGATCGGCTACTCGCCGTTCATCAAAGCTCTCCACACAAAGAAGATCGCCCTCGATAGAAAGGCGCTTTCCGAACTCGCAATCAACGAGCCGGATGCATTTGCGGCAGTGGTGAAGGCGGTGACGAAGTAGTGGAGCTACGCTAAAAAAAGCCTACGCCGAAGTGTGCACATGTTTTTTTGATGAGCTATGCCTTCTTCAGTTCGTCGTACATTGCCATCGATGCGAGGATCGAAAGCATGGTCATGGGAGCATTGAGCGCAGCATCCAGAATATCAACACCGAGCGTGCCTGCGATTCCTAGAGTTGCTTCAGTAAGCGTATAGAGCAGCATCGAAATTACATTTACCGGTAGGTAGAGCACGATGAGGATAGCTGCCAGTCGCCAGAGCACTTGCCATGTATGACCCCGTACGAGTGCCGAGCTTCGCTTGAGAGCACTGCGGTACGCCATGTCCTCCGTGACAATCACGATGGCGTAAAACGCCGTGCGGATGGAGTAGATAATGCCCGGGATGACGAAGAGCAGGCTCCAGAGAAGGGCGAAGCAGGACCGGAGAATGCTGGTAAGGAGAAGGGGAATGATAAATACCCGTGCCTCCTGCATGATGGCGCGAATGGAAGAGCGCTTTCGTCCTGCGCGGGAGTGCACGAGCTTGCGGCCTATGACAGTGACACAGGCTCCTCCCCAAACCATGATCACGGCAACCACGACGAGGATGACAATCAAGAGGAGGGTAAGGGTAGCGTGCTGTTCAGGAGCAAGAGTTCCTGCACCGGCATCACTATTCCATTCTAGGAGTGTGGTGCCGATGTTCACGATGGCGCCAGGGACCAAAAGCAGCCACAGTGTCACCCCTGTCAAAGACGGTTGCTTGCGGGCATACGCCCATGCAGTGCCAATGAGAGAGAGCGGACCTTTCACTTTCTCTTCACCCGGATGAAGCCCGAGATATCCATGGTTGAGAGCTGCTTCTCTTCTTTAGCGAGGATATCGAGCAGGAGATTGATACCGAGGGCGTCACTTGCCATGTGGCTGCACTGCACCATATTCACGTGGTGTTTCTTGGCTTCCTCAAGGGTTTTCTCCGTTACATGCATCGAAAGGATTGTTCCCACTCCCGCATGCGACTGGGCGATGAGCTGATCTTCCGGACCGTTGGTTCCTCCGGTGAATTCCGTAGCTGTAATTTTCCCCGGGCGGCTGCCTCTGGAGCCATTTACGATGATCGGTGGATTGCCCTTCAGTGCGTACTGCTTGTACTCAGGGATTTCCAGAAGAGCATTGACGATCTCTCCTAGATCATCGAATTCCTTTTTGCAGATATGCTTTTCGATGAAGCGCCAGACAAGGTTATCTGTAATCGTGTGGCAGCAGAAAGCAGGAATACTCAGGAGCTCTGCTGCGCGCTCTGTCCTAAAAAGGTTATCCGCATGAATGGAGCGCCAGACACGATCCTGACGCGGCTTCAAGTGCGCTTCGGAATGGTTCACAGGTACGCCGAGTGAAGCGAGGATGTCCACCTGCAAATCCATAACTTTATCAAGATCAGCAAGGGCGCGGCCCTCAGGGTGATGGATGAGCACTGCGTCGACCTTCTCACCCTTTTCACGTAGGCGGTCGATCAGGAGCATTTCCGGTGTTTCGATGTCGATACCGACGGCGATGCATTTTACGTCTTCTTCGCCTGTTCCATTGATGATGCGACAATCTTGGTACGGGTTCCACGTACGCTCATGGTCGGCGAGCTCTTTTTCCACTCCTTCGAGCTTTAATTGCCTCTTCTCCTCTTTCTTGAGCATTTTTTCGATCTGTTTTTGGCCTCGGACGTCGGCATCGATGCCGATTTCCACACAACGATGAAAGAATTTTTTGAGCTTCATATACCCGAATCGTAGCTTTAGTTTTTACTTCTGCCAAGCGGATCCTCTGGTGTAGGTGCCTTTGGCGAAGATGTTGTTGTCGCCTGCATATGTCTTCGGAAAAAATCCGAGAGCACCTCGATGCCATCCATACTCGATGTACGTAGTGTATTGATGCTGTTTTGTTGCAGTGTTTCCAAAAGAAGTTCATGCCCACCGGGATTTGCTACAAAATGACCAGATTTCATTTGTTGTGTATGGGAAATTCCCGGTCGCACAAGTGCTGTGGAGCATATTCCTGGAATGCGATCGCATGCGTACTGCATAACCCAATGAATATCGGTTTTGCGGTGTGTCATTGGTGCTTCACAGAGGAAATATGAAGGACTCGTAGACCGGTTTTCTGGGTCTATGCGCATCAGGTTATTCATTGCCGCACCTTCACTTTCTATGCGCAGGTTGTGTGGGTGCATCTTCCCCAAAAGCTCCAGTACTTTCTCAAAGTGATCTCGCGTATAGCGGCTCAGGCATAGGCCGATAATGTCGGCTTGCTTGATAGCCTCACCAACATCTTCTGAGAATTGTGGGTCTTGCTGCCACAGATTGCGCAACAGATTTAGCATGGACGTATATAAGACCATTTTAGAACTTATTTGTCACGAACCAAGACCATTTTTCTTTCAGCGATTGCTACGCCAGTTTTCATGCGGCGCTCGTGAATTTTGGCTCTAGAAACGATGATTCTCTGTACTTTAATAAACTTCGCGCAGGGACTTGTATTCTGCGAACGCATTTGTAGAGTCCCGCGCGATGTATGAGTTTGCACCACAATTGACTCACTATTCCCAGGCGACAGAAGTCATCCGATCGCTCAAGCCTGAGCTTATGGATCTATCTGCAGGAAGCCCTGCACTAGAGGCACTCATTCGCTGTATGACGGATGCGGGGCATCAGGGGGGAATGTTTCTTCTCCACCAATGTCACCACGAATGTATCGCAGCTGTAAGGGATCTCAATGGCAATACAAGCTATGAAACGCGCGTGAAAATTTACGATCTCATTCATCAGGCGGAAAAAGTTGTTATCAATCGGCTACATCTCTTTGGCGATCAAAGCTGATCAGTGTAGTACCACTTTCGCATCCGCGATCATGATTCCCTCCGGTCGCACGAGGACAGGATTGCAGTCCAGCTCCGTAATCTGCGGACATTCACTCAGCATTTCGGATACTGCAACGATGGCACGTGCAAGAGCGTCGATGTCACTGCGTGCTTTGCCCCGCATACCCAGCAGCAGCTTCCAGCTCTTCAGTTCTGTGAGCATTCTGTAGGCGCCTTCTGCGTCAATCGGTGCTATCCGGAAGACGGCATCGTGAAAGAGTTCTGTATAGATTCCTCCAAGCCCCACCATCACCATGGGGCCGAAGGATGGATCCTGCAGGCCACCGATGATGAATTCAGAGCCGGCAGGGAGATGTTTTTGTATGAGGACGCCTTTGATTGTTGCAGATGGGATCTTCGTGCATGCAAACATGATGTCTTCAAATGCACAACGGACTTCATCTGCACTATTCAAATTTCCTTTCACACCACCGATGTCGGTTTTATGCAGAATCTGTGGGGAGCTGATTTTGGCGATCACCGGAAAACCAATGTTTTTCGCGATGCGAACGGCTTCATCGGCGGTGGTTGCAACTGCTGCCTCTGGTTGGGGGAGCTGGTAGAGAGTGAAAAGCTCTTCAGAGAGATCTTCATTGAGCAATCCTGTATGGCCGGCCAAAAGATTCTGTGCTCGATCTTTGCGTACGTGTGTTTCTCTTATGTGGTGTGTCCCATTTCCATTCTTTGATGGAAGGAGTGTTGCCATTGCCTGCACTGCTGCTTCGGGAGTTGGGAAATAGGGTATTCCATTTCGCATCAGTACATCCTGTGCCTCCTTCACACTCGGTCCGCCCATGAAACACGCAGTGAGGGGCATCAGTGGCTGGCGTGCGTGAAAGTCCACGATGGCCTCGGCTATTTCCGTACAGGGGGTCATTACTTGTGGCGTGAGCAGTGCAACGACGCCGTCGATTCCCGCATCATCTCCCGTTGCTTCCAGTGCAGCGCTGTAACGGTCACACAGTGCATCGCCGAGGACGTCGATGGGGTTTCCTACGCTCGCCGAGGAGGGGAGCTTTTTTGCGAGTGCGCTGCTGATTGTTGATTGCAAAGGAGGCAGCATCAGACCATTCGATTCCGCCGCATCCGTTGCGAGGATGCCGGGGCCGCCGGCGTTCGTAATCACCGCGATGCGATTGGTTCGTAGCTCGGGCTGCGAGCTGAGGGTCTGCAGGAGCATGAGAAATTCCTCCGCGGTTGTTGCCCTATGGATTCCTGCCTGGCTACACGCGGCATCGATAGCTGCGGATGAGCCCGCAAGCGCTCCGGTATGGGAAGAGGCTGCCTTGCGTCCTGCATCGGAAATACCGGATTTTAAAAGCACGATCGGCTTCGTTTTTGTGATGCGCTGTGCAGTTTCCAGAAACCTGCGGCCGTCTTTGATGCTCTCCAGGTAGAGCCCAATCACTTTCGTTTCTGTGTCTTCTGCGCACTGCTCCAAAAAATCACATTCGTCCATCACCGCTTTGTTACCGATACTCAGGATCTGCGAGTAGCCGATGCCGAGACTTAAGGATTGATCGATGAGCGCTACCGCGAGTGCACCAGACTGACTAATGAGAGCGATGGATCCGGACACCGGAAGATCTTTTGCAAAGGAAGCATTGAGGCCAAGGCGGGGAATGAGGATACCGAGGCAGTTGGGGCCGATGACGTTGGTTTGCTTCGCATTGGCTGCGATATCTATCAACTGCTGCTCAAGCAGCTTGCCCTCCTCAGTATGCGTTTCGGAAAATCCTGCGCTGATGATCACAGCAGTTTTAACATTCTTAGTGATGCATTCTTTCAGCACGCCGGGAACTGCGGGAGCAGGTGTGGCAATAATTGCCATATCGACCACCCCTGAAATTGCGTCGATGGATGCATAGGATTTCTTCCCAAGGATCTCCTCACCCTTTGTATTTACTGCGTACACATCACCCTGAAATCCCTGTGTCAGGAGATTGCTAAAAATCATGTGCCCGACCTTGTGCGGACTTGCGCTTGCGCCGATAACGGCGATGGATGTCGGTTTTAGAGCCATTCTCTCTATTATACATCAAAACTGTCGCCTACTGAAGCCTTTCCCCTCTTCTCCCGCCATCGTTGCCGTATGAGTACGCCACGTTCGGCATTTTCCAGATATCGCCTCCTGATGTTATCGGGAGTTCCTTTTGCACGTAGCAGGGTGTCAAACTTTGCAAGAATATTGAGGGAGATATTATCCATGGAGGGCAAAACAGATGAAGCAACTTTAGTTTCCTCACGGATTTTTTCACGAACTCTTTTGTATTCCTCTTCGCGATGTTGTTGCTTTACCAAGGCTCCATGTTCGGCGATTTCCAGTGCGCTGCGTATCTCCTCCGGATCGTATTTGCGACTCTTCATGTCATTCTGCATTCTTGCGAGATACTCCAGTGATTCACGATCCAGTTCTGGCGGCAGCTTTGATGACGTCACGGTCTCGGACGCATAGGAGGGATCGGTGAAGGTTGAAACAACTCCGTCGACGATGTGACGAATTGCCAGAAGTTTGTCCGCTTCCGATAAATTTTCTTTTGCCGTTACACGGTTTACCTGTGACTCCAGTTGGTCATAGAACCGGGGGTCATCGGTTAATCCCAGCAATGCCCCATCGTCACTATGCGCATCTGACATTACTTTTCATTCTCCCCTTTGCTCCTGTGAAGTCAACATACATTAACATTGCTTTTCTTGAAGCCAAATACCTCACATGCACCGACTTCGGGTACAATGCCGCTGTGTCAGTACTGCAGATCATCTATGCCTCAACAAGCGGCCATACGGAGTACGTCGTTGAAGTGCTTTCGAAGCTCCTTACCGAGCAAAAGCATAAAGTGAATCTGGTGAAGGCGGAAGCTGCTACACCGGAAGATTTGCTGAGTGGAGATATTCTCCTTCTCGCTTCAGGGTCGTGGAACACCGGTGGTATAGAGGGGCAGATGAATCCGCATATGCACGATCTGCTTCAGGGGCGTGTGAAAGACATCGAACTAGGTGGAAAGCCTGTCGCCATCATTGCTCTTGGGGATGACCGCTACTTCTACACGTGCAGGGCAGGGGAGCATATGCGCAGATTCGCGCTCGATCATGGGGGGAAGATCCTTGGCGATGCATTGCTTATCGTAAATGAGCCGTATGGACAGGAGGAGAAAATCCAGCGATGGGCGAAGGTGCTTCTCTCCCACATCGCATGACGAGAATTTCTCTCAAAGTCACCGGCGCACAAGGACAGGGTGTGAACTCTGTAGGAGAGATGTGCGCGAAGGGCCTGAAGCGTGCAGGGTACTGTGTGTTTGGCTACCGCGAATACATGTCGCTCATCAAGGGTGGACACAGCAGCTATCAGCTCGATGTTTCCTCCGATGCCATCGAAAGTTCCGAGACGCAGGTGGATGTCCTCGTTTGCTTCAACCACCACGGACTTGAGCGCAATGCACTCGAAGTGAAAAAGGGCGGCATCATCCTCCACCAGACGCCTCAGTGGAAGTACACCAAGGATCAGCAGAAGGAACTGGATGCCCGCGGCGCGCGTACGATCTATCTTCCGTCGGAAGACATCCTGAAAAAGCTGAAGGCCAAACCTATTCTCGGCAACGTACTCATTACTTCTGTCGTATGGTCCATCCTTGGTAAGAGTGCCGATGATCTCAAGGAGCTTGTGCGTGAGCAGTTTGGGCACAAGGGGGAGAAGGTATTGGCGATGAATTTCCAATGCATTGATGAGGGATTTAACTTCGTCAAAGGAATTAAGAATGAAGAATTAAGAATGGAGAATTGTCTTGCACTCCCAGAGCCAAACAAAGACTGGAAGAATCATCTACTTATTACCGGAAGTCAGGCGATGGGGCTTGGGCTCATTCATGCAGGATGCCGTATGTACTGCGGATACCCTATGACGCCGAGTTCACCACTACTTTCTTTTATTGCGGAGATGCAGAACGAAACCGGTATGGTGATCAAGCAGGCGGAAGATGAAATCACTGCGGCACAGATGATGAGCGGAGCGATGCACATGGGTACGAGAGCCGCGACCGGCACCTCCGGTGGCGGGTTTGATCTCATGACGGAAACCTTGTCTCTGGATGCCATCATCGAAAATCCTTCGGTGTTTGTCCTCGCGCAGCGACCGGGGCCTGCAACGGGGCTCCCTACATGGACAGGGCAGGGAGATCTCCTTCTTGCGATCGGCTCTGCGCACGGCGAATTTGCCCGCTGTGTACTCTCTGTGAGCGATGCGCAGGATGCATTTGATCTGATGCCCGAAGCATTCAACATCGCCGAGAAGTACCAGACGCCGGTTGTGGTGATGACGGACAAACAGATCGCCGAGGCGCTCTATACGCAGTCCCCGTACGATCAGAAGAAGGCAAAACTAGATCGGGGGCTATTGGTAACGGATCCCAAGGAGCTGAAGAAACTCAAGAGTACCGATCGCTACGATCCTGCGGCGAAAGACGGAATATCACCGCGATGGCTTCCGGGAGCAGATGCCGCGACGTACTGTGCGCAGGGGGACGAGCATAGTGCGGATGGATCGGTGGATGAAACTGCAAAGAATGCCGTCGCCCAGATGGATAAAAGAATGAAGAAGATGAAGGCGATGGAGAGGGAGACCCCCGAGCCAGCACTTATGCGAATTAAGAATGGAGAACTGAGCATGGAGAATGCAGATGTTGATGTAGATTTGTTAGTAGTGAGTTGGGGGAGTAATAAAGGAGTCATTCTCGATGCCTTAAAGGAAGGGCAGGAAAGGCAGAAAGGGCAGAAAGTGGGATATTTGCACTACACCTATATGTGGCCGATGAAGATCGAGCGATTATCGCGATTGATGAAGAAGGCAAAACGCACTGTGCTTGTGGAGTGCAACCACGGTGGGCAGCTGGGGCAGGTGATACAGCTTGCCGGAGGTCCTGCGATTACCAAGAAGATTCTGAAGTACGATGGTCGCCCGTTCTTTGTGGATGAACTTCTCTCAAAACTCTCATGAGTATCCCTCTCGATTCCGCATTGGCCAAAAAAATGAGTGCATTTCACTGTGCCAATCAGTGCTCGTGGTGTGACGGGTGCGGGGATTACGGCATCTGGACTGCGGTGAAGCGATCACTCGTTGAGTCGGGCATTGCGCCGCATGAAGTGCTTCTCTGCTACGACGTTGGGTGTCATGGGAATACATCCGATAAATTGCTCGGATACCGTTTCCACGGCCTCCATGGTCGTGTGATTCCTTTTGCTGCTGGTGCGAAGCTTGCAAACCCCAAAATCCCCGTCCTTGCTTTTGGTGGAGATGGAGCAAGTTTCTCTGAAGGCATCGGGCACCTTGTCCATGGTATCCGCAGTAACTATCCCATGACGTTTGTTTTACATAACAACGGCAACTACGGCCTCACGACGGGGCAGGCCAGTAGTCTTACCCAGCAGGGTCAGCAGATGAATAGCTCCCCGAATGGCATCCCTGAGCACACGCTCAATTCCATGGATTTCATTTTCTCCCTGGAGCCAACCTTTGTTGCCAGAGCCTGGAGTGGCGATATTGGCCTCATGACAAAAGTTTTAAAGGCAGCCATTGCCCATCGCGGCTTTGCCTTCGTAGATATTCTTCAGGCATGCCCCACCTACAACGAGTTCGCCACGCACGAGATGCTTCTAGAGCGCTGCTACGACGCAAATGCGGAAGGCTATAAGCCAAGTGACGCAGCGAAGGCGCGTGCTCTAGCCATGGATACGTCCAAGAAGATCGCTTGTGGCATTCTGTATCAGCGTGAGGATATTCCGAGCTTCTATGAGAGATTGGAGCCGCGAAAGGATCGAAAAACGACTGCGGTTGATGAGGTGCAAATCGTCAATACGCAGCATTGGGAGAGGAATTTTGTATAAACCGGAGATATCACTTGCATCCAAAAAAGTGACTCCTAATATGTTCGCCAATTTCTCCATACTCCCTATGACCACTGACACGTTCGAAGAAGTGTTAACGGATGCTGAAGCAGTCCCGGTGATTGATGTATCTACACTTGGTGAGTCCAGTGATCCTGCTACCGATCTCTTGTGCCATCGTACTGCTACGAATCTTAATCAACTCTTGGCCCAAGCCAATGGTAGTTGGAATCCGACACTAGTGGCACAAATTGCTCCTACTCGCGATGCGGTACGCGATGCCTGCGTCGATGCGTTTATGCGAGGTGGCCAAAATCGAGATGAAGCATTGGCATCCTATGCAGACCTCAGCAAGATTGGGAATTTTGATGTAGGAAGTATGATGGCGAAAGCAACACTGGCTTGCAAAGCTCCAAAATCGAGATAAGTAGTTATGTTCGGGAGACGCAAGTCCGTTACATCTCTACAATGTTGATAGATGCGCATAGACGTCATCACGCTATTTCCGGCCATGTTCCAAGGCCCTCTTACAGAGAGCATCCTTCGACGGGCTCAGGATGACAAATTGGTAGAGATTGAATTCCACGATCTCCGGCAATTTGGCCTCGGAAAATATCATCAGGTGGACGATAGTCCGTACGGGGGAGGGGCGGGGATGCTGATGAGGGCAGATGTGGTCGTGAAGGCGATTGAAGAAGTCACAGAGAAATTGAAAATGGAAAATGGAAAATTGAAAATGCCGCACAGGATTTATTTTTCCCCACGTGGAAAAAAGTTAAAGCAGGTGAAGGTGGAGAAACTGGCGAAGAAAGGCTGGCTGATTCTTCTCTGTGGTCACTATGAAGGCATCGATCAGCGTGTGATCGACGGAGGTTGGATCGACGAAGAAATTTCCATCGGGGATTACGTACTGACGGGTGGCGAGCTTCCAGCGATGGTGCTCATAGACGCTGTGGCGCGGCATATTCCGGGAGTGCTTGGCAAAGAAGTCTCTGCCCACGAGGAGAGCTTTTCACCTTCTCTCGGCCGTAAAAAGGAATATCCGCATTACACACGACCGGAGGAATTCCGTGGGCTAAAAGTGCCCGATATCCTTCTTTCGGGACATCACGGGGAGATAGAGAAGTGGCGTAAAAATAATGTGAAGTAAATTGAAAGTTTTATGGAGTTCATTCAATCACTGCAGGCTAAGCTGCAACAATCCGGTGAACTCACATTGACTGTTCGTGTTCACCCCGGTGCGCGTAAGACGCAGATAAAAGGTGTGATGGCGGACGGGACGATGAAGATCGACATTGCGGTGGTACCGGAGGAGGGGAAGGCGAATGCGGCGCTCGTGGAGTTTCTTGCAGAGGAATTCGGTGTCAAAAAATCCAGCATGGAGATTATTTCGGGAGAGACGAACAGGAGGAAGATTGTAAGGATGTGTAAATAAATCGTGCGCATTATGCATGTATTCAATTGTCTTCTTTCTTTTGTCTGCCCGACAAAAGAAAGAAGCAAAGAAAAGCGCACCGCGGGCCAACACCCCTCCGCTCGGCCCTGTGTCTCGCTGGAAACTCCTCCAAGGCTTCGGCGTTTCCAGCTCGACAGCGCTGCGGCGCAAAGCAGGGCCTTCCCCTTCACCCCCCGTGGCGCGCGGGGCCTCGCCGACTATTTCTATTATTGGAGAACCTCGTTTAGCTGCCCCTCCAAATCCGCAGCATACGGAAGCCCTGTGTAGCGTTTGCCATCGATGAAGTAGGTTGGCACTTCGGTGACGCCAAGGCTTCTGAGCCAAGCATGCTCTGCAGTCTGCATTTCCAGTGTCACCGGATCTGTGAGACATTCGCCAAAGTTCTTCTCGTCGAGTTTCAGCTCTCGTGCGTAGGAGAGCAGGGAGCTGCGGTCCATGCTGGCTCGCCTTGAAAGTAACAAATGCATCGGCCAGCCATTACCCTGTCTTCCGGCGCAGAAGAGTGCCGCAGCCGCATCGCTACTTCCTGCATATTTCTTTAGCGGAAGAATGGCGATGGAGAGCCGTAGGTTTCCTTTTTTCAGGTACTCGGCTTCCAGCACCGGAATATGTTCCAAGAGGAAATCGCGGCAGTAGTCGCAGTGATGTTCCGTCACGAGCATCATCGTATGTGGAGCTTCGCGGTCACCGATCTCGAGGATGCCGGATGGCAGAAGGCGCTCGGGAAGCTGTGCCCCTGTAAACGATTGCAGTTCGATGACATGCTCCTCGCTCAAGCTCTCTCCGTCGCTATCCGTTTCTATGGATGCGCCGGTTGTGGTGAGTTGCTGGTTGCTGGTTGCTGGTTGCTGAATTGTGTTTGAGGACGGTGAAGGCAGGGTACATGCTCCAAGAAGAAGCAGAGCCGACGAAACCATGATCGTTCTCATCGCAGTGATAGTACCACTACTCAATACACTTCGATCCACTCGGTGTCGTCACACATCCTTTGTCACAAGGAGTTTGCTTGGAGCGGTTTACAGCATCACTGCAGCGCAGCATGTAGGCATCGCTACACGAGCAGACAGGGGAGAGGAGCTCCTGACACACGCCGAAGCGAATGGCACAGAAGGCGGTCGTACTTACACAGTCTTGGTCCGAGCTGCAGGAGGGGGCGGATGGCTCTGTAGGTTGTGGTGCTGGTACAGGTGTAGGTGCAGGAACGGGAATAGGTGCAGGCGTAGGCTCTGGAGTGGGTGCAGGGGTAGGGGCAGGAGCTGGAGCTACGGGCTGCTCGGCTTGTGGGCGCTGTTGTAGGTTTACGGAAGGACGACCTAGGAGGTTTGCCGCACCCGGCACAACGACAACCTTTGTTTGTGGTTGCAGAGACTGCAGCACAAGAATGGTCGCAACACCTGCGAGATAGGATGCTATATGTCCAAAACCTTCTGGAAGACGTGCCATGGACATGATTCTCCTCATATCAGCGTGGGAATGCAATAGGACTCATTTTTCGTGATTCCAGAATTGAAAATGGATAATGAAAAATGGAAAATGCAACATGTGGAACGTGTGCACATTCTCGGCATACCGGTGGACTCTGTGACGCTGTCTCAGGCGATTGATCAGGTAACAGCAATGCTCGCAGGATCTGCTCAGCATCACATCATGACGCCTAATAGCGAGATGCTTTTGGAGTCGAAGCGCAATGCCGCATTTCGCGAAGTATTACTCAGAAGCAGTCTGAATCTTCCGGATAGTGCAGGAGTGCTCTGGGCAGCACAGAGACAGGGGCAGCATCTTCCAGAGCGCGTCAGTGGCGTGGATTTCGTAGAGAAATTGTGTGCGGTGCTCCATGAGGGCGTTCCTGTGTTTTTCTTGGGAGGAAGAAATGGTGCTGCGAAACAGGCGGCAGAAAAGTTAAGAATGAAGAATGAAGAATTAATCATTGCGGGAGAGTTTGAAGGATCACCGCACGATGCTGAGGCAGATGACATCATTCGTCGGGTGAATGCTTCCGGAGCGAAGTTGTTGTTGGTTGCCTATGGTGCACCTCAGCAGGATCTGTGGATTGCACAGCATCTATCTAGCATGCCATATATTCGCGTTGCCATGGGTGTCGGAGGGACATTTGATTTCCTCTCCGGTCGCATACAGCGCGCACCGCAGTGCATGCAACGCATGGGACTCGAGTGGCTTTGGAGACTATGCAAAGAGCCCCGGAGATGGAAGCGCATCTTCAGAGCGACGGTGGTGTTTCCGTATTATGTGCTGAAGCAGTGCAGCAATAATTAAAAATTATAATAGCTTGCAGGTTTAGCCCCTCCTTCGTTGGTTTCATTGTCCCCCATTTGTATATGGGCCAATTTTTGAGCGTTTAATGCGATAGTTTTAGTCAACTGTTGTTGCGAGGCTGCGGATGAGCCGGTCTTGTTTTGTGGAAACTTTCCCGCAGCTGCCTCCTGTTCTGGATATGATTCACTCATAGAATGAATCTATAGAAAAATATCGCTCTATCAAGCGCAAAAGAGGATTTTTATCTATCACTCGTGCATCTCGTCCATACTGCTTACATACCATTCTTTTTCCCCCATTTTCAGCTTCACGACTTTGGGTCCATCTTTTGTTTCCACGAGGTAATCACGCTGGTCTGCGTGGCTGCGTAGGAGCACGGAGTGTGTGATACCTTCGTCTTTGAGAAGCAGATACACCGCGATATCCGGCTTATCTGTAAGTGCTGCTTTCACATTGGCCATTGCGCGCCCCAGTGTTGCTGCTACAGCTACTACAAGAGAGGAGAGGAGCACCGCCCAGAGCATGGTGTGGGTAAACCGCCTATTGGAGACATCACTGATATCCATCCTGTAAGTATAGCAGAAGTATGCCTGAGACGGGACTTGCCGTACTCCACTTTCAGTTTCGATAGGACAATCCTTCAATGTCCTACATCTGAATTACTTATAATCAATTAAATTGGCGTATAGTATATAAATATACAATATATTGACAAATATAAAAAAGTGTTTATTATATCACAACTTTCCCCAAACTCTCCTATGTTTACCACTCTCAAGTTCACGACCACGGTTGCTTCTGCAGCAGTTGCCGTGGCTACCATCACTCCTGCCTTTGCCCAGATGCCTACGGCAGATATCAATGTCTCAGATCGTCCGGGAAGCGTTACGTACACTGCCGGTCAAACTGCTGTTGGCAAGATTCGTGTGTTCAACAATAACGCCGTCGTTGGTAAATCTTCCTTTGGAGTAACAGCCACAATCGAGCCGATTGCTGCTTCTATTCTCTCGCTCACTCCGCGTGGTGGTTCCTGTGTGCGCGGTGCCAACGGTTCTCAGATCTGCAACCTCAACCGTCTCGATGGTCAGTACGCCAAGTTTGTGGAGTTCGATGTTGCTCTTTCTCCTTCTGCTTGCGCCAATGCTCGCAACGGTCAGGTGAAGATCGCAACGGCTTCCGTCACGGCAAAGACCCTCGACCCGAACATGGCGGATAACGCCACGAGCGTCTACGTGAAGATCTCCTGTCAGTAATCCATTCCTCGCATTCGACGAAGTGCCGCAGTGACCCTGCGGCATTTTTTTGGTGCGAACGGGAAATGCTCTGTTACCATTGGGCTGTGCGTAAACTCTGTCTTGTGATTATTGACGGATTCGGTGTAGCTCCTGCGAGTCAGGGCAATGCGCGGACACTTGCAAAAATGCCGACCGTAGCGCGATTGGAGCGCGAAGTGCCGAATGTGCTTATGAATGCTTCCGGCAATGCTGTGGGACTTCCCGAAGGACAGCAGGGGGCATCGGAACCGGGGCATCTTACATTGGGTGCGGGCCGTGTTGTTTGGCAGCCACTCGAAAATATCAACCGCGCCATCCGGGAGGGAGACTTTTTCGCAAATCCTATTCTCGTAGATGCATGTGAGCGCGCAAAATCCAAGAATGTGCCGCTGCATCTCCTCGGCCTTTTCTCCAGTGGTGGAGTGCATAGTCACCTGGATCATATGCATGCGATGCTCAAGCTTGCGAAGCAGAAGGGCGTTGCCAAAGTATTTTTGCATCTTGTAGGAGACGGGCGTGATATGCCGGAGCAGTACTTCTGCACGGATTTCGACCTCCTGAAGGAAGAGATCACGAAGCAGCAGCTCGGTACAATCGCATCACTTGTTGGGCGTTACTACGCCATGGACCGCGACCAGCAATACAAGGAACGCACAAAGCTTGCATACGATCTTCTCGCTCAGGGTGTCGGTGAAGAGACAAGCGATTTCTGCACCGCTGCGAAACAGTGGTACATCGCTGCGCCGGATAAGCAGAAGACGGATTACTACATCCGGCCGCTCAAAACTAAGGATTTTCAGCCGGTACAAGGCAAGGATGTTCTTGTCTGCGTGAACTTTCGTAGCGATCGCATGATCCAGATCGTTCGTGCCCTTGAAGAGGAAAACTTTGCGGAGTTTCCTCGGCCTGTGCGTGTCACGGATGTTGTGTGTATGGGGCCGTATTCTGACCATCTTCCCGTGGCATTCCCGGCGCAGAAAGTCCGCAACACTTTGGGATCGGTTGTTTCCGATGCTGGTATCAAACAGTTGCGCGTTGCGGAAACCGACAAGTTTGCGCACGTTACGTTCTTTTTCAACGCACAGGAGCATGAGCCGTACAAAGGGGAAGATCGCCTGATGGTGGAGTCGCCAAAGGTCGCAAACTTCGCTGATGCGCCGGAAATGAGTGCGGACAAGATTACGGATACTGTTTTGAACAATATTGATGATGGAAAGTACGGACTGATCGTCATGAATTACGCAAACCCCGATCTTGTCGGTCATGGTGGCAAGCTTGATGCTGCGGTGAAGGCGTGTGAATCCGTCGACCGCAACCTCGGCACACTTTTACCAGCGCTTGAGAAGGCAGGCTATGACTGGATTGTGACTGCAGATCACGGCAATGCGGAATGTATGCTCCTGTCGGACGGGAAAACTGCGAATCCAAGTCATACGACAAGCCCCATTCAGACCTTCGTGCATTCTTCCGTCATTAAGTCTTCTGAGGATTTGCAAGGGTGCACAGGTTTAAAAGACATTGCTCCGCTTTGTCTGAAGATCATGGGCATTCCGGTACCCAAGGAGATGAAATAGTAATTTCTACCCTACAGTCTCCAGCTGGTCACCAAAACAACCAGATCTTCGCGTGTCTGTTTCACATGGGTCATCACTTTGTGCAATGTTCTCTGCGGTCCGGAAAGTGTCAGGCCCCCATCCGGATGAACCCACATATCGATGTTTGGTAATTGCATTCGCTCAATGTCCATTTTAATTCTCTGGGTCAATGTAAGCACATCATTTATTGTTTCAGCGTTCCGTTCTCTTCCCAGATACACTCCATTGCTGAAGGCAATTCCCAGAGTCGCCGGTGCACTATTATCCAGTGCCATAAGCTCAGGAGATTACCCCCAAAGCCTTTCAGTGCAATGCATATCAGCGCAATTTCGTAGCGGACAACTGCAGGGTTCCGCTACGCTTCGTCTGTGCAGGAGATCACCTTCCGCTCAGGCAAGTTTCTCGATGAGATTGCGTCTCATAGCGGCAAGCATGTGCACATCATCCTGATTGCCACCAAGCCCGATATTATTAAGCAAGTACCGCTGTATCTGGAACTCAAAAAGCGAGGGCATTGCGTAGTGCTTGGTCACACCGGCCAGCATTACGATGAAAATCTCTCCGGAGGCATGCTCAAGGAGTTTGGCGTGGAGCCGGATTTCAATCTGAATGTCCGTGGATCCATGCATGAGATCATTGCGCAGATCATCGGACGGTTTGGGTATCTCATTGGCGAATTAAAAAAGAGGGACAAGGTTGTGATCCCGTATGTTCATGGCGATACGACGACGGCGATGGCGGGAAGTATTGCGGGGTACAGTCATATGTTTGCATCCGTACATGTGGAAGCGGGGATACGGACGCTGACGCCGGACTACGGATTACGAATGCAGAATGAAGAATTAGGAATTGATGATGTTAATGCATGGAGAGAATTTCTGATGGATCGCAAGAATTGGAAGCGGGGATCGCAGGAGCCGTATCCCGAGCAGTTCAACACGCGCACAGCCGAAACTGCGACGGGAGTTCACCTGGCACCGGTGGAGCTCGATCGGGAATTTATGATGAGCGAGGGGTTCCCCGAAGACAGAATGTTCGTTGTAGGCAATTCCGTTGCCGATGCCACAGTGGAAGCATTGGGAAGATCTACAGAGAGCAAGGTCTTCGATCGCTACCCCATGCTCAAAGATGGTGACTTTGCCCGGTTCTGCATTCATCGCAGAGAAAACTGTGTTTCGGAGAGGAGATTCCGTGCGATCTACGATGCGATGAAAGGATTGATCCTCGATGGACGGAACGTGTTACTGATTAATATGAACCAAACCAAGATGGCTCTCCAGAAATTCGGTTTGCAGAAGGAGCTGGAGCAACTGGCGACGGATCACCAGAATTTTATCTTGAGTGATGTGTGGTCCGAGTACGGCGATGTGATTGCGGCGATGAGCCGAGCGGCAGTCTGTGCGACCGATAGTGGAAGTATGCAGGAGGAGATGAACATCATGGGTATTCCTTGTGTCACACTGCGCTTTGGCTCCGACCGCTCTGAGTCTGCGATGGCCGGAGGAAATCTTATCGCTCCACCCATCGATGCCGGATTGATCCGAGCGATGATCGACTATGCGTGGGATAACAAGGAGATGCGCAAAGCACCAAAGATCTATGGGGAGAATGTCAGTGCTAAGTGCATTGATGCTGTGGAGAAGGTGCTCGCCAAGGGGGAAGTCTTTCGTGATGAGGCCACCCGGCTGGGAATAGGCAATTGAGAATGGAGAATGGAGAATTGAGAATTACCTTGATGTTACAGAAATCACGTGAACGGCTTGTCTTGTTACTTATTGCACTACTGCCGTTGCATGCGCTTCTTGTTACGGTCGGGACAAAGATGATCGCAGGACCGGGATACAGTCCTCTTCCTATGCTGGCGATTTGGAAGGAGGTATTGCTTGGACTAATTTTGCTCATTGCGATCATTGAGTGGGCTAAAAAATTAATGATGAAGAATGAAGAATTAACAATGGATGTGTTAGATCTATGTATAGCGAGTCTGCTTTTGTGGTCTCTTGTTCAGTCTTTCATTCTTTATTCTTCATTCTCCATTCTCCATTACGCCTTCGGTTTTAAGTACGACTTCCTTCCTCTTGTTGCCTTCGTTCTTCTCCGCCGCGTTCCATGGTCATCATCGTTTGTCCGCACGGCAAGAGCCGTGCTACTGGGAATGGGGGCGATAATTTCGGTCTACGGCATTGCATCGATGTTTTTTCCAATGTCGTGGTTCACGACTTTGGGCTACAGCGATCTTCATTCCCTCTATGTGCCCGGCGGACCACTTGCACCATTCCAGCAGATCGAAAGTATGGGCATACGGCGAATGCAGTCGACCTTTAGCGGGCCGAATCAGATGGGATTATGGCTGCTGATTCCATTGAGCTTGAGTATTGTTGAACTTCTTCGAAAGAAATCGCCTGTTCGTTTGCTCCTTTGCTCGTTATTCGTTGCAGGCATTCTCTTATCCTTCTCTCGCTCCGCCTGGATTGCAGCGGCAGTCATTGTTGTCATCGTTGCATGGAAACACATGTCTCGGAAGCAGGTGCTCTTTGTCGCCTCTTCGTTGCTTGTTCTTGGCGTTATTGCAATCCTCGCATTCCCGCAGATCATTCTGCGAGCCACATCTTCTGCTGGTCACATCGAGCGCCCACTTCAAGCACTGAAGATTATGCGTGAGCATCCCCTTGGTTTGGGGCTGGGATCTGCAGGGCCTGCAAGTAATCGCTTCAGTGATGCCTGCGTCGAACTACCGGCAGGGGCAGATGCATCGTGGGCACAGCCGCACCCCGAGCTTTGTGTGTTCGTTGCAGGTGCACAAGTGCAACCCACAGATCGGGTGTGTGCATGTCCACTTCTTCCGGAAAATTGGTATTTGCAGATCGGGGTGGAGCTGGGGTGGATAGGGTTTGTGCTGTATGTGGCATTGGTGATCATGATTCTGTTGCATGTAGTTCAATTAAGAATGAAGAATGAAGAATTAAAAATTCTATTCCTCATTCCTCATTCTTCATTCTTCATTTTCCTCGGCATCTCCATTGCCGCTCTTTTCCTCCATGCATGGGAAGACAGTGCTGTTGCGTATACGGTGTGGATACTCTTGGCTGCAGTGCTTACTCCACGACAATCACGTCCGTCGAATCCATAGTATCAAGCCCTCCTTCATCAGGAGGCAATTGTCGTAGTGCGGTCTGAAGGAGTTGCTGTGCACAGGCCATGGGTTCGATGATGCGGCTGGTTTCAGCGAAATTCGGAGCGCGGTGCATTGCTGTTTGCAGGATGGAAACGAAGGGCTTGGTGACGATCACTCTTTGCAGAAGAACATCTTCTGGTGCCAGTTTCTCCAGCTCCTTTAGATTCATGGTCTGGGCAAGCTCTGTACGTCGTTGGTCTATGACAGAACTGATCAACATCAAAGTGTCCTTCTTGAAGGTTTCCGCCTCTCTTGCTGCATTGGCGAGATCGTGACTTGTGTATAGATGGGTAGCGATGCCGCTCAATGTTTGAGCGCATGTCTGCAGTTTGCGTTCGATGTCTTCGCGTAGTGTCATATGGATGCCCATTCTCCATTGCCCGTAAATTTTGTCAATTTTCTGCCCATCGCGCTAAGCTGTGCCCATGGACGGCACCGTACATCCCGGCAGCATTGCGATACTGGACTTCGGGGGCCAATACGCGCACCTGATCGCGAGTCGCATCCGGCGTTTTGGGTACCCTTCCTATATATATCCGTGTGATACGGATCCGAAAACATTACAAGGAGTCGCTGGCGTTATTCTCTCCGGTGGTCCGCAGAGCGTGTATGAGGAAGGAAGTCCGCAGGCAGACCCAACAATTTTTGATCTCGGTATTCCCGTGCTCGGTCTTTGCTACGGTCACCAGTGGATGGCCCAAGCGCTCGGGGGAAAAGTCGCACCGGCGAAGGTGAAGGAATATGGATCCACTTCCGTGGAAATTATCGAAGGTGATGTCTTCCAGGGATTGCCAAAGCGATTCACGGTGTGGATGTCGCATGGTGATGAAGTGGCGGAGTTGCCGCAGGGATTTATTCGAACAGCGAGCACGAAAGACTGCATCAACGCAGCGATGGCCGATGCCGAGCGAAGATTATTTGGTATCCAGTGGCACAACGAAGTGACACATACGGAACACGGCATGGAGATCCTGAAGAGGTTTGTGGAGCTCTGTAAGCCTGCAAGTTGGTCCATCAAGAGTTATGCAGATCACGTAGGCACGCAGATCAAAAATGAAGTCGGCAACCGAAAAGTATTCATGCTTGTTTCCGGTGGTGTGGATTCTACGGTGGCATTTACGCTGCTCAATACAGTGTTGGGTGCAGACCGTGTGCAGGGTCTATTGGTAGATACAGGACTGATGCGTAAGGATGAGGTGAAGATGATTGAAGAGGCATTCGTGAAGCTCAAGATCGCCAATCTTCATATTGAAGATGCATCGGAGGAATTTTTTGCGAATCTGAAAGGGGTCTGTGATCCGGAAGAAAAAAGAAAGATCATCGGCGATACATTTCTTGCAGTACAGAAGCGTGTAAGCGCAGAGATGGGATTGAAGATGGATGACGGATGGATGCTGGGGCAGGGGACCATTTATCCGGATACGATTGAAACAGGCGGCACCAAGCACGCAGACAAGATCAAGACACACCACAACCGCGTGGAGGCGATTCAGAAAATGATTGATCAGGGATTGGTGATCGAACCGTTGAAAGAATTGTATAAAGATGAAGTGCGTATTCTTGGCGAAGAACTGGGGCTGCCCCATGAGCTGGTGTGGAGGCATCCGTTTCCAGGACCGGGGCTAGGCGTCAGAATTTTGTGTGTGAACACACAAAATTCTGATGAATTAAGAATGAAGAATGTAGAATGTAGAATTTCCTATACGGTTCTTCCCGTGCGGTCTGTGGGTGTACAGGGAGATGGACGGACGTATCGACATGCGATTGTGCTCTTCAAAGATCAGCCTACGCAGGTCACAGAGGATCTTCTCGAACTTGCGACGAAAGTTCCCAATGGCAATCGTGAAATCAATCGCGTACTTCTCTGCACTTCGCAGTCGGAGCCTGCAGAGTTTACGGTGAGTCCAGTGGCGATTACGCGGGAGCGCGCGGATCTTCTCCGTGAAGCCGATGATATTGTGCTTCAGGAAATGCGCAGCGCAGGGCTCTATGAAAAAATCTGGCAGTTTCCTGTTGTGCTGCTGCCATGCGGACGCCGACCTGGCGGCCAGTCCATTGTGCTTCGCCCCATAGATTCCACAGATGCGATGACGGCGAATGCCTTTGTCTTGCCGCCGGAAGTCATTCAAAAAATCACCTCTCGGATTATGGATTTACCCGGCATTGATGCCGTCTTTCTCGATCTGACAAACAAGCCGCCAGCTACCATAGAATGGGAATAAAGGGATGTCTTAAATGTCAATAAAAAACATAAGTTACTTTATGTCAATTTATGGTGAAATAGACAATAAATGCTGTTGTTAAGCCTCCAAAGGGGTATAGTGCTTTCCATGGAGAAAAATCTTCTGGGACTCGACGAGATCAAGAGTCTTGTAGCCTCGGCACAGAGCGGCGACACAGAAGCTTTTTCGAAGCTCTACGATTTCTACTTTCCACAGGTCTACCGCTACTGCGCATTCCGTGCTCCGGCGGAGGTTGCGGAGGACATTGTTGCAGAGGTGTTCATCAAAGCGTGGGAGAAGTTGCATACCTATAAGCTGCAAAAAGATGTTCCCTTCGGCGCATGGTTGTTTCGTGTCGCACGTCACACCATCATCGATGCGTACCGTGGCAGCCGCACATGGGAGGATCTCGATGAATCCCTTCCTGATCCCGATACCCTCAATGCTGCAGATGGCGTCATGCGTCAACAGGAGATTGTGCGCATTGTCCGCAAAGCACTGAACCGCCTTCCGCGGCGCTACAGAGATGTTCTCGTGCTGCACTACATTGCAGGGTTGCCCGCAGACGAGGTTGCCCGTGTCCTCAGGCTCACCCAAGGAGCCTCGAGAATCCTCAAATTCCGTGCCTTAAAGAAGCTCGAAAGAGAATTGCCGGAAGAATATCAGGAAGGGCGTAACAAAGCGGCGATTGCATCGTTCTCCCCTATGCAATGACCATGGAATCGCGTCTGCGCCGGCTAGGAGAAAACGTGACCCCTTCGAGGGCTATGCATGACCGTATCTTCAGTCGTATCCAGGAGCGTATAGAGGCTCCGGAGGCACTGCGTATCGCTGCAGAGCAGATCGCTTTGGACAGCGATGTTCATGCGCGTGTGTGGCAGCGGGTCTCTGCTGTGGTCACACAGTCGCCGGCTGCATTCTTCGATCGTGTCCGCACGGCACTCCTTCCCCCCGTGGAACTTTCCCGTGATCTTTGGCAGTCCTACATTCTTCCGAGGCTTGCCCCAGAGCAGGTTACACAGCGTTCCTACAAGGGGGTTGCTTGGGTGACAGCGTTTGCCGTGATCATGGTGACTGTACGCGTTAGTCCCGGGCTCTTTTTCGCTCCTCCTCTGCGTGCGCAAAGCTCGGTGATGCTTCTCCCTACACGCGGTGAAGTCTTCGTTTCCATCGGCGGCCTCTGGCAGCCCGTGAGCGGCGAGATGGCTCTGGTGCCGGGTATGGAACTGAAAACATTGGACAGTGAGGCGAGCATTCTCCTGCGTGATGATGGTGTCATCCGTATGGGAGTAGATACAGTCATCAAGCTCCAGGATCTTACGGAGCGCCTCGAGCCGGCCCCCGAGATTGTTCCAACACTTTTGGTGTCGCAAGGTCGTGTATGGGTACAGGGACTCGTTCCCGCACCTCTGCGCGGTATTACGGTTGCCCTTAGCGAGGGAAGCGTAACGGTGAACGAGGGCAGTGTGTCCATCATTCGCGATCCACTCCTTTCCGTTGAGGTCTTCAACCGCTCCGCAGTAGTGCAGCGTGATGGTCACGAAACACGTCTGACCGCCGGTGACCGTATGCAAATGTGGTCGCAGAGCGTTCCGCTTATCCGGCATATTGCTGCTACCGCGTACAGTGATCGTTGGGTCGCCCAGAATATCAGTCGCGATGCCGTGCATCGCCGCGACATCGCCCAGCTCCAGCAGGAGCGCCGGGTGGCCAGGGCCGGCATTCTCCCCACATCACGGCTCTACTCCGTAAAGCGCGCTGCAGAGGCAGTGGATGTCTTGCTCACCTTCGACGGACGAGCGCGCGTAGAGAAGCAGATTGCGTATGCTGGTGTACGTTTGGACGAAGCCGCTGCTCTGATTCAAGAGGGAGACAGCGATGCTGTTGCAGGGTCACTGGTGGAGTACAAGGATGCGCTTGTTGCCCTTGCGGGGACATCTACAAACGAGAGTGAGGCGCAGTTCCTCCTTCAGCAGGCGGTGTCTGTAGACTCTGCTGAAACAGCAGCAGCGTCCTTTGGCGATCAGAGCTATGTGCTCAAGCAAACTGTTCTGGAGGCACTTGCTGCTATCCCCGGAGAGGGGGGAGAGGATCATCTGCAATCCGTCCTTCTTCTCGATGGCCTTTCCACACTCGCAGAGGCAGCCGAGAGCGGCAACAACGATCAGATGGCTGCTGCATGGTCGGGGCTAGAGCCGCACCTTGCGCTGATGGATTCTCCCGAAAGCGGACTCGATGCCCTTAGTGTCGCGGAAGCCAAGGCACTTCTGGAGCGCTTCGCAGTCGCTGTCACCGACCAAAAGGCAGACCTTGCACCGGCAATCCGCGATGCAGCACTTGCTCTTCTTCCCAAGGAGCCTGTTACGGTTCTGCCACGTCTCACGGACGAGCAGGTATACGACATTGCTTCCGCAATCACCGATCGTGTCTTTACCTACCGGATGCCGCGTTCACGCAGGAATCAGCTTCTTACGGAGCTCAAAGAAGTGCAGGGCAATCCTGATGCCGGACGCATCTTGCGCGCTCTGTACCATGCGATGCCGGAAAACACAGAGCTCGTCACCCCTGTACGCAGGTCGATGACGCAGCTGAAGAATGAAGTGGTAGCGGATGCACAGTAACGATCTTCAATTTTCCAGATTTCTTGTTCGTTTACTCTTCTCTCCTCGTGTTTTTTTTGTAAACTGGGTCAGTTATGGGTCTTCTTACCATCACCGAGCTCAAGCCTGGTCGCGCAGTCGTTCTGGACGGCGAGCCGTTTATCGTTGTCTCCTCGCAGTTCGGCCGCAAGAGCCAGAGCAAAGCGAATATGCAGTGCAAGCTCCGTAACCTGAAGAACGGATCGGTCGTCGCCAGAAACTTCCAGGGCAGTGAAACCATCGAACCTGCGGATGTTGGGTACCGGCGTGTGCAGTACCTCTACAAGGATGCGACAGGATACGGATTCATGGATCTCCAGACGTACGATCAATTTTCGCTCTCCGAAGAGATTATCGGGGATGCGGGGAAGTATCTTGTGGAGGGTGGGGAAGTGGATGCACTCGTCTTCGATGAAAAGCCGATCGCCATTGAGCTCAAATCCACAGTCGAACTCAAAGTCATCGAGACGTCTCCGGGCGTGCGCGGGGATACTGCTACCGGTGGTAACAAGGCTGCAGTTTTGGAGAGTGGACTACAGGTGAACGTTCCGTTGTTTATAAACGAAGGGGACAAGCTCAAGATCAATACGGAGACTGGGGCGTATATGAGCAGAGCGGAGTAATTGATCAATACGGGGTCTATTTTGTTAATATTGACAATATTATTAATATAAATATTTATATCTTTATGTCTAGCATTCTTCATACTCCGTTTAGAAGGCAGACGTTTGATGGGCCGCCTGTTCGCTATCACAATCGGATCTATTCTTCAGCAATCACTGATTCGGTTCTTCCAGGTTTCATATTGCTTCGCAGTCCGAATGGAAACATTGAAATCGTCAGCACACAAAATAGGGGAGAGATAGAAGTGCTGATGAATAGTTCCTCAGAGGTACCGGATCTTAAGGACGTTCCTATGGAATAACATCAGCTCTGCAATGCTTTGCGTAAAGCAGCATTCACCTTGCCTGGGTTGGCTTGACCCTTACTCTCCTTCATCACCCAGCCGACAATTGTTCCAAGGGCGGCTTCCTTTCCAGCTTTCCATGACTCGATAGCATTGGGGTTTGCTGCAATAGCCTTCTTCACAAGATCCTCGATTGCTGAGTCGTCGCTGATCTGCTGCATGCCCTCAGAGGCAATGATATCGCTGGCGGATTTTCCCGTAGCAACCATCTTCTCCATGACATCTTTTCCTGCATTGCCGGAGATGGTGCCTGCGTCGATCGCTTCTACAAGTTCAACAATTGCAGTAGCCGTAGGCCCCTGGTTTACTGATTTGTTTGCTGCATTGAGAAAGCCTAAGAGCTGTGTGAGGACGAGGCTTACGGTGCGCTTGCCGTCTTTCGTTTTGGCATAGACCGCATCAAATACCGATCGCAGCGCAGCATCATCGATCACCTGCATGGCCTGCTTACTGTCGAGACCGAGCGAGAGGTAATGGTCGCGCAGTTCTTTGGGAAGCTGTGGAAGAGATTTTTTGACGGTTTCTAGTTCTTTCGTATCGAAATGCAGCGGTGGGATATCCGGTTCTGGGAAGTAGCGGTAGTCGTCCGCGGTTTCCTTGTCGCGGAGCATTCTCGTTTTCTCTTCATCGTCCATCCAGCCGACGGTGATGGCGCCTTTCATGGGGCCGCCGTCTTTCTCCCACAGGGCGCGAAGGCGCTTTTCCTCGTACTGGATGGCCTTTTCCAGAGACTTGAAGGAGTTGAGGTTCTTGATCTCGCTGCGGGCATTTAGTTTTTCCGTTCCTTTCTCGCGCAGCGAAATCGATGCGTCGAAGCGCATCATGCCCTTGAACATGTCTGCTTCGGAGGCATCTACGGCAACGAGAATGCGGCGGAGTTCTTGGGTAAATGCGACTGCCTCTTCCGCAGATCGCAGATCCGGTTCCGTGACGATTTCCATAAGAGGCGTTCCTGCGCGGTTGTAGTCACAGAGAGTGGTACTGCCTCTATGCGTGAGCTTTCCTGCATCGTTTTCCATGTGGAGTCGTGTGATGCGGCACACACGTTGCCCCGTCACTCCTCCACTGTTGTCGCGCAGTTCATAGGCCACGCTCCCAGCTTTTGCGAGCGGGAAATCGTACTGGGAGATCTGGAATCCTGATGGGAGATCGGGGTAAAAGTAGTGCTTGCGGTCAAAGTGGCAGTCCGCTGCGACACTACACCCAAGGGCCAAAGACATCCGTACGGCTTTGGCGACGGCCACGGCATTTGGTACAGGGAGCGTTCCAGGGTGCCCCATACAGACAGGACAGACGGTTGTATTGGGTGCTTTGTTCCATGCGTCGTTGTCGCACCCACAAAACATCTTCGTCTTTGTGCTCATTTGGGCGTGGATTTCAAGACCGATGATGGCTTCAAGCTGAGGCATAAGTATGCGATGAGTATTACGTATTACCCTACGGTCTGGTAGTCGACAATCAAGATTCCTTCGAGGTGATCCACTTCATGCTGTACAACCCGTGCATCGAAATCCCGCAGCTTTCTCTCCTGCGGTTTTCCTTTCGCATCGAGATACTTCACGGTGATCGAAAGGTGACGTGGGACAGCGACAACAATGCCGGGAAGACTGAGGCATCCTTCTTCCTCAGTTTCCTTTTCCTTACTTGTTGCTGAGATCACCGGGTTGATCAGCGGTGTCATGCGGCCGGAGATCATTGCGAGGCAGAGTCGTTCACTCCTGTTTACCTGCGGTGCTGCGAGTCCTGCACCATCCTCTGCACCCACAGTGTCCTGCATATCGCGAATGAGCTTCTGGATCTCCTTGGTCACCTTGGCGACAGGCTTGGTCTTTGCACGGAGGACGGGGTGATCTTGGCCGGTGATGACGGGGAGGACGGACAAATAGAAAAATGGAAAATTATCTATCCAGATGAGTAAACATCAGGATTCTCCAGTTTCCTGTCGCTATTTTCAACTATGAAGCTCTGCTTATTTCTTTGCTAAAGAAGCAATACTTGCCTTTTTGCGCAAATCCTCCAATGAAGCGATCCTGCTCATTTCCATCATTTTCGTCAGTGCCTGCGCTGCAAGGAGTACATCCGGAAGCGCACGGTGACGATTGGCTGGGAATGGGAGCTTGAGACGCAGAGAAAGCGCATCGAGATTGTGGCGGAACTCGTGAGGGAAGAGCGCCTGACTGAGCTTCATGGTGCAGAGACATTCCGGGAGTTCTACGTATCCCCAGCAAAACTCTTTCTCCACTGTAAGAAAACCCATATCAAAGAGGGCATTGTGGGCGACAAGCACAGAACCGGAGGCGAAGCTCAGAAATTGCGGCAGTACGCTCACAATTGTGGGTGCATCACTCACCATGGCATCAGTGATTTTGTTCACCTGAGATGCCTCCGCGGGGATAGGGCGTTCTGGGTTAACGTAGGATTCAAAAGGAGTGTCTGTCTTCACGATGCCATTTTCGATGCGTACAGCAGCGATTTCGATGATGCGGTGGCCTTTGCGGGGATCCAGTCCCGTCGTTTCGAGATCAAAAACGGTGAAGGCAGGGATGGGTGGCACGGGAGGGGAGCCTAACGAATACATTGATCATTACCCATTGAAAATGGACAATATCATTCTCCGTTATCTATTTGCCATTTTCCCGTGACGATCGACCTCCCCATCGTACTGCGAACGCTACGGAAGCATCACTCTCCCCCGCGGACATTTCTCCAATTTCGTACGTCATTGGATTTACTCGTTGCGACGATTCTCTCGGCGCAGTGCACCGATGCCCGCGTGAATGCCGTGACAAAAAATATTCTCTATCCCAAGTACCGCACAGCAAAGGATTATGCGTCGGTTTCCCAAAAGGAGCTGGAGCAGGATATCCACTCCTGCGGGACATTTCGCAATAAAGCGAAGCATATCCGGCAGATGTGTGCATTGCTGATTAAAGACCATAAGGGAGAAGTTCCGCAGACTATGGAAGAGTTGATCCGGTTGCCGGGAGTCGGCAGAAAAACCGCCTGCGTTGTGCTGTGGGCTGCCTTCGGTAAAACTGAGGGCATCGCTGTGGATACGCATGTACTGCGCGTTGCCAGGCGCTTGGGGTTGAGCTCAGGGAAGATACCGGAGCGTATTGAAAAAGATCTCATGCAAAAGACTCCGCGTAAGGATTGGGGCGTGCTCACTACATTTCTTATTAGTCATGGCAGGGCTACCTGCACTGCGCGTAAGAGACAGTGCGATGTGTGTCCATTCAAGAAAGCCTGTCCTTCATCATGGATAGCGCAAAAGAAGGATCGCACAGGTCAGGACAAACGCCTTTGCCCCTGACTTTATTTTGGACACATTTTCCGTTATCATGTCACCCCCTTTCCACTGCCTTTTATGCAACGTCGCGTATTCATTGGTCTCGCAGCCTCCCTCATGATGGTTGCTTGCTCACATGCTCCATCCTCTTCGGCACCTGCGGATGCTCCAGCGACAGTATCCAATGATGGCGTGATCATGAAGGACGGTATGGTTCTGGTGCAGAAAGATGGCCAGCTCAGCCGCGTGGAAAGCGACATCGCTCTTGCCAATGGCGGATCCGTGAAAGTGAATGGCATGGTGAAGTTTGCGGACGGTGTAGAGCTGATGCTTCCTGAAGGAATGATGATGACGATGGATGGTCAGTTGCAGCTACAAGAAGCTGGCGCGAGCTCGTGGGCACCGCCAGATGTCGTAGCGAGCGCTTCGGCATCTTCTACGCCGGCGCAGAGTGCGAAAGCCGGAGAGGCGACATATGCTGCCTATGCGGACGGAGTGCTTGCGAACGGCAAAACCAAAGTGCTCTTCTTCCACGCTGCGTGGTGCCCAGAGTGCAAGGAGGCTGATCAGCTACTCAAGTCGTGGTTCCCCTCAAAAGACTTCACGCGCTCTGTGTACAAAGTGGATTACGACACAGCGAAGGAGCTCAAGGTGAAGTATGGCGTCACATATCAGCACACCTTTGTTGTTGTGGATGGCAATGGTGTGAAGCTCTCTGTGATTCAGGGGCCGACAGATGAGCAGTTGAAGGCACTTCTGAAATGATGCTGAGCATTGGACCTGCAGATGTCCTGTAGACTGCTTTCATGTCCACATTTCCCATCGCACTCATTCTCTTCATCGCGGGGATGCTCACGATTCTGCTCCCGTGCATCCTTCCATTGATTCCAATAGTCCTTGGAGTGAGCATAGCCGGCAAAAACCGCTGGCGGCCGCTTCTGACCGTCCTCGGCATGGTGGTGAGCTTTGTGGGATTCACCTTCCTGCTGACACTAGTTCTCAGCAGGTTTGTTACCTTTGCTGATGTGCTGCGCATATCCACGTATTACATTTTGCTGCTGTTTGGCGTGGGCTTTCTCACAGGCAATCGCACACTTCAATTACTTGGTGCAGTCATGGGAGGATTCTTTTTCAACCGCTACGGATGGATTACCGTGACTGTTGCACAGACAATTGGCGCTACGGCGGTAGAGCTTGGTACGAAAGTTGCAGCAAACATTCAGAAGATTGGCGGGGGAATCCAACAGGGAGCGGACGAGAAATTTGGTCGTGAAAATCCGCTGACGGCATTCATCATCGGCCTCACTCTGGGATTAGTGTGGGTGCCGTGTGCGGGCCCTGCACTCGGCTTCGCTTTTACGCTTGTTCGCGATGAGCCGGGGCTGAAGGCAGCATTTCTTCTATCTATGTACGGTCTTGGCACTGCTGTTCCATTACTGATCGTTGGTTACGGGGGACAGGCGATGACGCAACGTATGCGCGCCTTGAATCAGTATGCCGGTCGCATCAAGCAGGTTGCCGGAGGCATTCTCATTCTCACTGCTGTGGGGCTTCAGTACGGATGGCTTATGCAGCTACAAACATTCCTTGTCCAAAACACCAGTTACGGGACATTGGGGACGCAGATAGAGAAGAGGCTTTTTGAGAAGAAAACCGAAGATACCGAGGGGGTCGACACTTCGACAGAGCTCAGTGCAGGCGAAGCCGAGGAAAAGGATTTAGAACAGTCAAAAGATTCAGAAGAAGTACGCTCCTCCGGGGCTGACGAGTCCTTGATTGTTTCAAAGCTGCCGAAGATAGACAGAGCTCCCGAATTTTTGGGGCTTGGTCCTTGGCATAACAGTGCCCCCCTGACATTGGAATCTTTGCGTGGGAAAGTTGTGCTCGTCGATTTCTGGACGTATTCGTGCATCAACTGCATACGCACACTTCCGTATATTCAGGGGTATTGGGAAGCATTCAAGGACACCGGGAAGTTTGTGCTCATCGGTATGCACACTCCGGAGTTTGTCTTTGAAAAAGACCAGCGCAATGTCGCCGATGCGATCAAGCGCCACGGTCTTACGTATCCCGTCGCACAGGACAATGATTTTGGAACGTGGAATGCGTTTCGCAATCGCTACTGGCCGGCGAAGTACCTGATCGATGCAGAGGGCAATGTCCGCTATACGCATTTCGGAGAGGGCGCATATGAGGAGACTGAGGAAGCTATTGAGAGTTTGCTTGGGGAGATCGGAATAAATGGAAAATTGAACATTGAAAATGAACAATTGTCGGAAGAATCCAAAGATTACTATGGGAGCCAAACGCCGGAGACGTATTTGGGTTCACGGAGCTGGGCATCGCTTGGTAACGGAGGAGTATTTCCCACAGACAAGCTAGTGCCCTATAGCGCGCCGGAGGAGATGAAGCTTCACAAGTATTATCTCCATGGCAGCTGGCAGATGGCGGACGAAGAGCGACAGGTGCTACGGTCGGATTCCGGTGAAATCCGCATGAAGTTTTTGGGAGGGGAGATCAATTTAGTGATGGGAACGGACAGAATGAACGAGGGAAATACGGAAATAGGGAATACAGAATTTCCTGTTCTGGAAGTATGGGTTGATGGAGCCTTAGAAAAGACATTCACCGTGGATCGCTATGATCTCTTTGCGCTTTGGAAGGGGCAGTACGGCGAACATGAGATTGTTCTCAAGATCACCGGAAAGGGATTGGAAGGCTATGCGTTTACATTTGGGCAGTAAAAAACCAACCTGGAAGTTAGCTTGGGTCCTTTCAATTCTTTGGACCGACTGGGAAGCGGCTCCCCCTCCAGGTTGGTGGAAATCATCCGAAGATGACAGAAAATAGTATTTACTTATATGTAATAAAATCAACAAAAGAACAGGCAAAGCCTGTTC
>SXGT01359831.1_pt1 | contig 69871 bp, 45 predicted proteins | sample 3176221 | NCBI WGS metagenome assembly SXGT01 (sample SAMN11356862, study PRJNA531348) | freshwater metagenome | isolation source: freshwater sample F1-120 | place: China: Fuxian Lake, Yuxi | collected 2017-12-25
ACCGCATTCCTTCACTTTCATGAGGACCCGCAAGGCTTGTTCGCAGACGTGAAGCTGAATGGACCCGACTTCACGCGCTTGCCGGTGAACACCGCTGCGCAGCAAGATGCACTGGTGAAACTCACAACCAGGGCCCTGGCCAAGAAGCTGGGAGCCAGGGCCTGACGAGGATGAGCCGTAGGCCGGCCCGATCGTGACGATCGAGTCTCAGCCCGCGGGGCTGCGCACGATCCGCGGCGCCGAGGTGCCCACCGTGGCCGTGGCCGCACGAGCCGCGAGCTCGACCGGCGGCGCGGCCAGGCGCTCGAGGTCCGCAAAAGCGTCGCTGATCCCGCGCACGAATGCGCCCAGGTCCGGCAGGAGGTCGTAGTCGGCGTTGAAGCCCCAGCAGAGATGCCCGTCGTAGCTCATCAGCGCGATGCCGAGCCCGAGGTTGTCGACCAGCGGCACGAGCGGGAAGGTCTGCAACAAACGCGCCCCCTGCATGTAGATCGGGAATTGCGGCCCCGGCACGTTCGTCACGATCAGATTGACCGGCATCATCCGGCTCACGTTGCGCGCCCCCAGCGCGAGCAGGGTCGAGGACGACCACTCCGCCATGCCGGTGAGCACGCTTGCCCCGACGGCCTGCCCCGAGCTCTTGAGGGCAGCGGTCCGGGCACTGATGCGGCGCAACTGTTCGCGCGGATCGACCTCGTCGAGCGGCAGGTCGATGGTCCAGGCCGAAACCTGGTTGCCCAGCGCACCGCGCTGGTCGGAGGTGCGCACACTCACCGGCGCCATGACGCGGAAAGGCACGCCCGCTGGATTGACGTGGCGGCGCTGCAGGAAGCGTTGCACCGCGCCGGTTACGATGGTCAGCACGACATCGTTCAGACTGCCCCCGAGCGCGCGCCGGATGGTGCGGATGCGCGCGAGATCCATGTCGAGCCAGTCGAAGCGGCGGTGCGCGCCCACGGGGCGGTTGAGCGGCGTGCGCGAGGCGAGTTGGAGCGATCCCGCCACCAGTTCGACCGCGGCCCGCACCCGCGACGCGACCTCGCGCCGGGTCTCCTGGGCTTCCTCGGCGAACACGCGCAAGCCGTCGAGGAGTTGCAGCGGCATCGCGGCCCGGCGCATCATCTCGTCCCACCACAATCGTACGGCCGAGGGCGCGGCCCGGGGCAACCAACGCGCCGGTTCACCCGTACCGACCTCGGGCGCCATGCTGAGCAGGATCCGCATCAGATCGACGCCCGAGACGCCGTCAATCATGCAGTGGTGAACCTTGGAAATGGTCGCAAAGCGGTCGCCTTCGAGACCTTCGACGATCCACATCTCCCACAGGGGCCGCGACGGATCGAGCGGCTGCTCCATGATCCGCGCCGAGAGACGCTTCAACTGCTCGTCGCTGCCCGGACGCGGCAAGCTGGTGTGGCGGACGTGATAATCGAGGTGGAAGCGCTCGTCGTCGATCCACACCGGCCGCCAGCTCAGCGGCACCCACGAGATCTTCTGCCGGTAGCGCGGGATGCGGTGCAGTTCGGCGAGCAGATGCTCCTGTACGCGTGCGGCATCGATGCCGCCCTCGGCCGTGCGCAGCGGGCCGGCCTCGAAGATCATCGTCGAGGCCACGTGCAGTGGCGTGTGGGGCTTCTCCAGCAGCAGAAACGAACTGTCGAGAGCGGTCAGGCGGTCAAAACCGTGCGGCATGGCGATCTCTCCTCCAAGCCCGCTGGTCTACCATCTGAGCCCCACGCCGCGACTCCGGTGTCTCGGCCACTGCGGTGGCGGCGCGGCCGGGCTCTCGCGGTGCGCCCGGTGTTCGATGCGCGGCTCAGGTCGGCACCGGTGCTCTCCCGGTGCGCCCCTGGCGCGGCACGTGGGGCGCACCCGCGGGCGGGAGGCGTAACGGGGGGATCCACCCCCGACACACCTCCCGCCCGATGGTCCGCTCAGAAGCGGTAGGAGAGCTCCGCCCCATAGGTCCGGGGCCAGCCGTAGAAGCGGTTGATCGTGCCGAGGATCTGCACCGGGACCGGGTAGATTTCGTTCATGTAGACCGTGTCGGTCAGGTTCATCGTCCACAGCGCGAACTGCATCGCGTCGTCGGCGAAGTCGTAGGCGAGGCGCAGATTCAGGAGGTTGTACGAGCCCGATTCGCCACCGGGGATCTCGGTGCCGTAGTTGACCACCGAGCCGTTGTAGTTCCAGTCGAGCCGCGGCGTGAGCCAGCCCTTCATCCACTCGGGCCCGGTCGGATCGAGTTGGAGCGAATACTGGATGCCGAGGTGGGTCTGCGCCTCCGGGACGAAGGGCAGTCGCTCGCCAGCGCGATCGAGCGGGTCGCCGGTGAGCAGGTTCTCGGCGATGTAGGTGTCGTAGCGAGCCTGCAGGAGGCCCACCGAGCCGTCAATCGCGAGCCCCTCGAGCGGGAAGGCCTGCAACTCGAGTTCGATGCCCTTGATGGTGGATTCGCCGGCATTGGTCGTGATCACGGAAACCTGCGGGATGCAGTCGGGGTTGATCGCCGGACAGGGTTGCGCCACCACGGTCGGGAGCTGCATCTCGGCGTAGTCGGCGTAGAAGAGCGACAGACCGCCGCGCAGCATCCGGTCGAACGCGATCGACTTGAAGCCGACCTCGTACGAATCGACAGTTTCGGGATCGAAGGTGCTGGCCTGGGCGGGATCGTTGTTGCGGGCGCCGCCATTGATGCCGCCGGCCTTGAAGCCCTGCGCGTAGGTAAAGTAGCCCATGAGGTGCTCGATGGGCGCGTCACCGAGCAGATCCTGCGGCATGGTCAGGGCGACCGACGCCATCGGCGTCCAGGCGCTGTAGTCCTTCTTGACATCATTGAAGGAGGCACGCACCTGGTTCGGGTTGTCAGCCGTGCAGGGAGGTGCCGTGCCGTCCTGGCAGAGGCGCAGGTTCGTCACGAAGCGTGAGAGCTCGCGGTGCTCCTGCGTGTAGCGAATACCGCCCGTGATGGCGGCCCACTCGGTGACATCGACCGTGGTCTGGCCGTAGAGCGCCCAGGCGAGGTTGTCGGTGTGGATCCTGTTCTTGGTGCCGGCACCGTTGACGTCGCCGATGATGCCGGAGAGCGGAAAGGCGTCAATATCCGCATTGGTACGGACGAGCTCCTGGAAGAAGTAAGCACCGCCGACACCGGCGATCCGGCCATCCCAGGCATTGAAGTTCTCCTGTAGTTCGGCGCTCACCTGCTGGCCGCGCGCCGGCTGGCCGTTGAACTGCGCCTCGCCGTCGATCATGGGCGGCCCCCCGGACTCGCCAAAGACAAAGAGACGCTCGCTACTCAAATCGACGTCGGCGCGCTCGGCCCAGCGCTGTTCACGCCACGAGCCGAGCAACCTGGTCTCGGTCTCTTCGAGCGGTCCGAGATCGCCCGTGTCCCAGGAAACTGTCCCCCAGGTTCCGTAGCTCGTGACCTCCTGGATGCCCGCGAGTTCAGACTCGAAGTTGAAGGGCGCGGAGCGCTTCTTGTCCTTGCAATAATCGTAATAGCTCGGCGTCACCGAGCCGGGAACGTTGATGTAGATCGACTCCTGCACGAAGTGGCACTCGCCGCCACGGCCGTGCGAGCGCTGCGCTGACCAGCTCCCCATCAGATCAGCGGTCACGGTGTCGAGCGGCTCGAAACGCACGCTGCCGAGAAAGCTCTGGTTCTGCTGATCGTTCCAGGTTTCGTTGCGGAACGTGTTGGAGGTATAGCCCTCGGTGTTCTCCGAGCCGAAGGCAAGACGGGTGGCGAGCTTGTCCTCGAGCCAGCCCGCGTCAATCGGGATGTTCAGCATGGCCCGCGTCTCGGCGGTGTTGTAGTTGCCGAAGCGGATCTGGGCCTCCCCGCTGAGGTCGTAATCGGGCTTCTGGGTGATGACGTTGATGGCGCCACCGACCGTGTTCTTGCCGAAGAGGGTTCCCTGCGGGCCGCGCAGCACTTCCATCGAGGCGATGTCGACCAGGTCGAGCACCGATCCCTGGGCACGCGAGAGATAGACCCCGTCGACGTAGAGCCCGACACCCTGGTCGAGGTAGACGTCGGGCCGGGCACCGATCCCGCGGATCAGGATCGACGCGTCGCGCCCGGTACGGTCGTCCTGGATGGTCAAGTTCGGGACGAAGCCCTCAAGCTGATCGAGCTTCTCGATCTGCTTCTCTTGCAGGGCACTCTGGTCGAATGCGGTGACCGAGATCGGAGTGTCCTCGAGCAACTCGGCGCGCTTGCGAGCCTGCACGACGATCTCCTCGACGCGCCCGGCGGCAGCCGGCGAGAGACCCGCCTTGGCCGCACCTTCCTTGTCGACCGCCTCGACCTGCGCCTCGGCGGAATCAACCTCGGCATCGAGGCCGCCGACCGGCGGCGACTCGTCTTCGACACGCTGCAACTCGGAGGCCGCGCCTTCGGTCGGGGTTGCCACCTGGGCCGAAGCCATTGGAGCAAGGCCGGCGATCAGCACGAAAGCCAGGAGCAGGTCGGCGCGCGGGGCGGGGACGCGCCCGCGGTGCGCAGGGAATGGGTACAGGGATGACTTCATCTACCTCTCCACCTCTGGCGGCAGCTTCCAAACCGGCAGGAAACGCCGGGCCCCGCGCGTGCCGCTGCGGGCGGGGGCCTGCTTCTCTCAAACCCCAGCGCGAATGCCAAGCCTCCGGCCGCCACCGCCGCAGCTTTGGTCCCACACTGTCCGCCGGCAACGCCCCAGTCTCGCGCCCGGACCCGCGCGCGCTGAGCTGGCCTCCGGCCGAGCCCGCGCTGGCGCGCTGCCGCGGGCTCGGGTAGCGCCGCCGTCGATGTCAGAGGACGCGCCGATCAGCGGGGCCCAGGGCCTGCCGGTTCTCGATTCGGCCCAGCTCCCAGAGGGCTCCACACGCAAGTTTCCCCTCATCTGGGGGGAGCGCATGGTCGAGTGCTTCGCCTACCGGCACAACGGCCGCGTGCACGCGTGGGTGAACGAGTGCCGCCACATCGCGATGTCGCTCGACTGGATCGAACACCAGTTCTTCACCGAGGACGGCGACTTCCTGCTCTGCCCGACCCATGGCGCGCTCTACGACCCGAGCACCGGCGAGTGCGTCGCCGGCCCGCCCTGCGGCCGTCACCTGCACCGCGTGCCGATCGAGGAATCAGGCGGCCGCATCCGCGTCACGGGCGCGCCGATCCAGCGCGACTGAACGCCGTGACGACCGGTCGTTCAGCCTCGCCGATCGACCGATCAGGCCTGACCGACCTGCCCCAACAACCTTCGAGGGTTGCGCTCGTGCGGCCGAACGGAGAAAACGAAAGGGCCCGCCACCGGCTGCAGATTCGGGAGGTTTCTTATGCGTGCGTTCTGGTCCCTCACCGCCGCCCTCGGGGCATCGGCTTTGCTCTCGCCCGTAACGGCTTGGGCCCACACCGATAGTCACGCCGTCGCCGGCGACGGACTCCAGATCGATACGCGCAACGAACCCGCGAAGCACAAGCTCGGCTTCAAGACCTCGGGCCAACCCGAAATCTTCCCGGTGCACGATCCGGCCGCCGAAGGCGCGAGCGTCCTGCTGCGCTGGGACACGAGCGGTGGCCGCACCGAGCTGATCACGCTCGACCCGGCGCTGTGGTCCGGGCTGGGCAACCCGGTCGGCTCGTCGGGCTGGAAGTACAAGGACAAGGACGGCACGCGCGGCGGCATCACCCAGGTGCTGTGGAAGGCGGGGATGCTCAAGATCCAGGGCAAGGGCGCCGGCCTCGACTGGGAGCTGCCGACGCCGGTCGACTCGGTCTGGGTCGAGTTCCGGGTCGCCGATGAGACCCTCTGCGCTGAGTTCGGCGGTGACATCAAGAAGAACGGTGACGGTGGATCCTTCCTCGCCAAGGACGCCCCCGCCCCCAACGGGGGTTGCGAGGATCAGGTCTGTGGCAACGGCGTGCTCGAACTCGGCGAGGATTGCGACGACGGCAACCTCGACCAGACCGACGCCTGCCTGAACGACTGCAGCGCGAACCCCTGCGCCGGCGAGGAGAGCTACGACGGCACCTTCGCGGCCATCCAAGCGAAGATTTTCGAGGATGGTGGCTGCACCAACGGCTTCTGCCACGACTCGAGCGGCCCCGCCGGCGGGCTCAACCTGAGTGCGGGCAGCTCGTGGGCGAACCTGGTCAACGTCGATGCGGCGATCAGCTCGCTCGATCGCGTCGAACCGGGCGACGAGGCACTCTCCTTCCTCTACGAAAAGATTGCCGGATTGACGCTCTCGACCCCGGTGTCGGCCGGCTCGCCGATGCCCGCCGGTGGCCTGCCGGCGATCAGCGTCGACCACCTCGCCGCACTCCGGCTCTGGATCCGCGCGGGCGCGCCCGAGACCGGTACCGTGCTCGGCACCGAGGAGTTGCTCGGCACCTGCCTGCCGGCGCCCCAACCGAACAAGATGCAGCCGCTCGCCCCTCCCGCCGCAGGGGAAGGCGTGCAGTGGTACGCGCCCCCGTGGGATTTGCCCGCCAACAGCGAGGACGAAATCTGCTACGCGACGTACTACGATTTCTCCGCCCCCGGCGTGGTCCCGGCATCGGCTCAGGTGCCGTGCCCCAACGCCATGGGCGGACCGCTCAAGACCTGCGTCAAGTGGGACCAGAGTGTGCTCGCGCAGGATCCCCAGTCCCACCACAGCCTGATCAACGCCTACGTCGGGGCTTATGACTGGACGAACTCGGGCTGGGGCGGCTGGACCTGCAAGGGCGGCGACCACGCTGGAGAGAGCTGCGACCCGACGCGGCCCAATGTGGCGCTCGGCGCGGGCGGCGGCAACTGCGGCGCACGCGCCGGCTGTACCAGCGCGGTCGAGACGGCGGTCGCCTGCCTCGGCTTCGGCCCACCCGACATGGGCTTCAATCCGACTGGCGGCGGCACTGCGACCAGCCCGCGCGTCGGCGGCTCGCAGGAAGCCCTCTCGAGCTTCAACTACCCCGATCCGGTGGCCGGCATCATCCCGATCAAGGGTTATGTGGTGTGGAACTCCCACGCCTTCAACCTGACCGACTACGACACGACGATCGAACAGTGGCAGAACTACTCCTTTGCGGGCGCCACCGACGACAATCTCGTGAGCACGATCTTCGATGCCGACCACATCTTCATCCAGAGCGTGCCGCCCTTCGAGAAGCGCACGTACTGCGGCACCTACACGATTCCACAATTCGCGCGGCTGTTCGAGATCTCCTCGCACGTCCACCGTTTCGGCGAACTCTTCCGGATCTGGCTGCCGCCCAATGAGAATTGCACGCCGGGCAGCACCTGCGTGGCGCGCAGCGATGCGCCGGCGTACGTGAGCACCGAGTATAACGATCCTGTGCAGCTCTACTTCGATCCGCCAGTCGCCTTCGACACCTCCGGCAGCAAGAGCCGTCGTTTCCTCTACTGCTCGACCTACGACAACGGCGCCGATGATCCGGCCGAGGTCAAGCGCTATTCAACCTCGCCGTCGCCGCCGCCGCTGGCGCCGGGCGGCCCGTGCTCCTTGGGTTCGACCCGCTGCCTGGCCGGCCCGCAGAAGGGTCAGGTCTGCGCCGGCAACCACGCCTTCTGCGACTCGGCACCGGAGGCGGGTGACGGCGTCTGCGACGCTTGCACGGTGACCGGCGGCGTCACGACCGAGGATGAGATGTTCATCCTGCTCGGCTCCTACTACGTGCCCTCGGCGTCGCGGGCTTTCCTCGACACGCCGGGCAGCCTGGTCGACTGAAGCCTTCCACTCGAGACGCGGGGCGCCTGGCCAAAGCTGGGTGCCCCCGGAGGGGCGATGGTGCGGCGCGGGCCGGACGGCCGGGCCCCAAGGCCCGCCGCAGATCAGTCGCCTTCTTCGCCGAAATGGGCGCGGATGATGCGCTGCTTCAGGTAGTCCAAGGTGCCGAGATCCTCGACGATGTCGCCACCGGTGTCGTAGAAAAAGATCTCGCCGTTCTTGTTGCGGCCGACCGCCACCAGCCACTCGAGATCGTCACGGTCCTCGAGCAGGTAGTTGATCGTCTGGGAGACTCCCCGCCCAGGAATGATCGTGATCTTGGGCGGACCGCTCGGCTTCTCCTGTTTCGACATCCGGTTGTCCACGATAAGGCCCGGGCCCCCTCTGAGTCAACGGCGGCCAGCCCATGGTCTGGCCGCCCGCGGCCGACCGGTCACCGGGTACCGCAGGAGCCCCTTGGGGAAGACGGGCGCGGGAACTCGCCGGATCGCCGCCGCACGGGGACGGGAATCTTCGCGATTCTAGTGAGTGTTCATCGGAAGTGAACAATGTTCACTCGGAATGAACACTTCCTGGGGGAAGACAGGGAGGCAACAGGAGGTTGCGGCCCCACCGGGCGAACCGGAGCAGGCCTCGGCCTTGTCACCCCTCGGGAGGCTCAGATGGGGACGACTTCCAAAGACCACAGGTTCAGAGCCGAGCACCGCCCCCATTGCGCTTGCCTGGCGCCCCGGCGAACCCTCCCCTGGGCCTTGGCCACGCTTGCCCTAGCCGCAGTGATGAGCCGGCGCCGCTACCACGCCCGCGGTTGCCCACGGGCGGCGCCCACACCGGCGCCCTGACGACGGCCGTTTTGCGATGATTCGTTCAGCAGAGACCCGTTGGGCCATGTCGATCTCGGCAGCATTGCTCCTGGTGCTGACACGATCCGTGACAGCCGGTGCCGTCGATTACTACGTTTCTGCGGCTGGCGATGACGCCGCCGACGGCCTGACCCCGGGCAGCGGCTGGGCCACGCTGCAATTCGCCGCCGACACCGTCACGGCAGGCGACACCGTCCACGTCGCCGACGGAAATTACCGCGGTTTCGACATCCGTACGGTGGCCACCGCCGCCCAACCGATCACCTTCATCGCCGAAGGCAGCGCGGTCGCGATTACCTCCGACAACGCCTCGACACCCGATGGCATCAACATCGAGAACGCCGCCTACATCACTATTGACGGCTTCATTTCCAGCGGCCGTACGCGGGCCGGCATCCGCGCTGCCGTTTCTGATCACATCACCGTGCGGCGTTGCACCGCCGGCGCCAACGGGCGCTGGGGCATCTTCACCGGCTTCGTCGACGACGTGCTGATCGAGGACAACGAAACCTATGGCTCGATGGCCGAGCACGGCATCTACACCTCCAATAGCGGCGACCGTCCCGTGATCCGCCGCAATCACGTGCACGACAACCATCTCGCCGGCATCCACATGAACGGTGACCATTCCCTGGGAGGCGACGGGCTGATCTCCGATGCGCTGGTCGAAGCCAACGTCATTCACGGCAACGGCGTGGCTGGCGGCTCCGGCATCAACATGGACGGCGTGACGGGCAGCATGGTGCGCAACAACCTGCTGTACGACAACCACGCCAGCGGGATCAGCCTCTATCGCATCAACGGCGCCACCGGCTCGACCGACAATCTTATAATAAACAATACCATCATCAATGCACCCGACGCGCGCTGGTGCGTCAATATCAACACCGGATCGACCGGCAATCGTCTCTTCAGCAATATCCTGTACAACAGCCACCCCTCGCGAGGTGTCATCACGATCGACTCGTCGAGCCTGGGCGGCTTCGAATCGGACCACAACTCGTTGATGGATCGCATGAGCGACGACCGCGACTCCACAATCATGCCGCTGGCCGCGTGGCAGGGCCTCGGCTACGACGCGCACTCGTTCACGGCCACGCCGGCCGACCACTTCGTTGCTCCTGCCAGCGATTTCCACTTGCTCTCGACATCGCCGGCGATCGACTCTGGCACGGCCACCGATGCGCCCGGCAACGATGTCGAAGGAGGCGTGCGTCCGGTCGGCGGCGGCTTCGACATCGGTGCCTACGAGGCGCAGCTCGCGAACTGCGACGACGGCAACATCGACGCGGGCGAAATCTGTGGCGAGCCCGGGCTTTCGATCTGCGCCGATCCGTGCACAGCCTGCCTCGGCTGCATCTGCGCCGCGGCCGATCCGGTCTGCGGGGATGCTCTGGTATGCGGCGGCGAGCAGTGCGAGAGCGACGGCGACTGCGGCGGCGTACAGGTATGCACCGGTTGCCAGTGCGTAAACCCACCCCTTTGCAACAGTGGAATCACGCTCACGCGCGCCAAGATGACGATGCGCGCCGACGAGTTCTCGCTCACCTTCGCGGGTGAGGCTGTGATCCCCAAACCGTGGACGGCGGTGAATCCTGCGGTCAACGGCGTCCACCTCGTCGTCGACGCGGTGAGCGGCGCCGGCGGCATCGACGCGCTGATCCCGGGCGGCGCATCATGGAAGAGCAACGCTTCGGGCACGGCCTGGACCTACCTCGATGCCACCGGCGCGGTGGCCGGTATCACCAGGGTCGTCGTCAAGGACCGTTCCAGCAAGATGGACGGCACTCTGAGCTTCGTCGTCAAGGGAAAGGGCGGTACGGCCGCACTGCCTGCCGCCGACGCGGCGGTGCGCACCTCCATCGTGGCCGGCGGTCCCAGCGAGTGCGCGGCGGTGACATGGGGCGTTCCGGGAAACCCGCGGCCCTCGTGCATGGGCAACGCAGCGCTGCTGACCTGTCGCTAGCTTGACGTTCCCCAGGATGGGATCACCGCGATCCAGCTCAAACCCGACCGCGGTGGCACGGCCAATCTCCAGATGCAGGGCAAGGGCGCCCTGCTCGATACGCCGACACGGGTCCATCTCCAGGTGGTCGACGGCGTTTGGTTCGAGTCCACCTTCGCGGCCACGGACAAACTGCTCAATACGGCCCGCACCTTCTCCGAACGCGGCGACCGATCTCCACCGGGACCGAGCGTCTCCCTGAGTGCCCGTGGCCCCGCCGGGCCTCGAGCGGTCGCGCGGCAGCGCTCGGCATCGCGCGGGCAAGCCGGGCGACCTCTGGTCGGAGAGCGCAGTGCCCGTCTGTCGAGACACGCACCTATCCCGCTCGGCAATCGAGATCGAAGTAGATCCGGGAATGAAAAGTTCTCTGAGGTGATCGTGTGTGGCACGATGGCGCTCATTCGAGCGCTAGGGGACATCGGCGGCAGGCCTGTGCTAGCGGAGGCGCTCGCATGAGCGGGCATCTGTCGCCACGACGACCGTCCGGTGTACGCCGTGCACGGCGCACCGACATCGCGGCCCTGCTGCCGGTGGTGGTGGCCCCGCCCGCGGCGCGGGTGCGTGCGCTGCGCCGCCTGCTCGCGAGCCTCGCGACCGACGTCTACGTGCAGCTCGCCGACGACGGCTCCGAGACCCTCACCGGCGTGGTGGCGGTCGGCTACCGGCGCAGCCTGCGCCATGGCGGCCTCGTCGGGACGATCGACACGCTGGCAGCTCTCGCCCCCACAGGCCGCAGGGATGAGGGATCTGCGGATACCGCAGACCGAAATCTCCCCGCCCCGGCCGAGCCGCCACAGCTTGCCGACGCGCTGCTGGAGGAGCTGCTGGCCTGCGCCGCATGGCGCGCGGGGCGGCGCGGTTGCGTTGCCCTGGAGGCCCCCGGCCTCCCCACCCGAGCCGGCGCGGTAGCGCAGCGCGCCGGCTTCACCACCACAGGGGAGCCGCACCTCGTGCTGCTCCTCGATCGCGCGCAGATCCCGCCCGTGACCAACACGGCGGAGCCGGAGGAGAGACCATGACGCGATTCGTGATCGGTTTTTTGCTTGGCGTGATTCTCGGTGCCGCTGGCATGGGGGCCTTCCTCGTGGTCGGCCACGGCAGCGACTACTTCGTCTCGGCGAGCCCGCGCGTGCGTGAGCTCGAAGCCGGTCTGCGCGAAGGCCAGCACGAGCGCGAGTGGCTGCGTGCCCGCCTGACCGAGGCCAACGACGCGCTGGGCCGGCTCGAATCGCGTTTCGTCGGCCTCGCCCAGCGCTTCGAATCGCTCGCTGGACAGCCGCCGCTCGCGCCTCCCCGCTTGCGACCGCAGGCCGTACCTTCGGCAGCCCCGCCGAGTGCTGCGCAGGGCCAGCTGCGCGCTCCCGCGCTCGCACCAGCAGCACCCATCCCGACACCGCCTGTGGCAGCATCCGCGGCACGGGGAATCGAGCTGGCCCCGTAACGTTTCAATTTCGCGAAGACAGCGCGGTTTGCTTCGGGGCAACTGCCCCCCTGCGACGCGTGTTGTGGCTGGGCCTCAAACACAGGCTCTCCGCGGTCACGACGCATCACACCTCGAACGCCGATCTCGAGACCCCGGACTGCCGGAGGATGGAGAGCAATGCCCCGATACGAAGTTCGTCGTGATCCGGGACGGGAGGCGTGGTCGTCGAGCCCGCCGCCGCCTGCTGCATCACGACATGGCTGCTGCGCCGACGCTCTTCCGAGAAGCCGTGGAGAGCGAAGATCTCACAGACCTGGCGGCCTGACAGGGCGAACGAAGCCAAGCCGCGGGTCCGGAAACGAGAATATAGGGAGAGCGCGGATAGGTGCGCGCAGGATCGGCGATCTGGAGTCGCACGGCTCGTGGCCCTTCCGCGTGGGGTCCTCTAGTCGGGTGACTACCAGGACCCCACGGGGGAAGGCTTTTTTCGCTCACGTCACGACGCGACTGTGCGCTGATTTCTTATCCCTACGAGGTCAAAAGCCGCCACGAACAGCACGAACGTAGAGGGCCTCCGTCTTGCGGAAGTTGTCCGTGATGCTGAAGCCGGTAGGCACCGCCCACGCCCTCGTCGGAGCGCCCTGGGCGGACGAGACCGACCAGTAGGCGCTCGTCTTCGTAACCGACAAGAGCGGATCAACGATGCAAGGACTGGATTCGCAGATCCCTGCCGGGAGAAGCGTTTGCAATTCGAAGAGCGTGGGCAACCGCCAGTCGTGCGATGCCGCAAAGCCCGCCGAGTTCAGGTCGTCCACGAAATCCGTAAACGCCGCACCGTCAGCGTTCGTGGAACCTGCAGTCCAGGAATAGAGGTTGTCCACGTCGTGAGGATTCAGGTTGTCCTGCCCACTATTGAGGCCAGGCACCTTTTTCTCCCATACAAGCTGCGTGAGGTTGTCGGTGATCGTTTCGTCCCCGTTGTCCACGAAGCGCGGGCCCTCGCACGAGGTGCCGGGGTACTTCGCCCCGAGCTTGGTCCACGCGTCGGCGTACTTCTCGCGGCACTTCACGAACGCGCTATCTGCGAACCCTTTCGCCGCCGCCTTGGCCTCGCAGCTCGCATACTTGCCGGCGGCCATGTAGCGCGCCGAAATACAGCCAGCCTCGTCGGCGTACGCGCTGGCAGCGCATAGGAGCGCCACTCCCGCGACACTTATCGCAACTCGTCGAATCATCGGATGTCCTCGCTTTCGGGTATACCCACGGGTCTTCTGGACTAGTTTCGTCTCCCCGCCGGGTGACGGGCGAGCGGGAAAAGTACCCGAGAAGCGCAAGCGTGCGCAAGCCCATTTCTTTCACCGGAAGGGCTTTCCGACCGTGGCTCACAGGACAAGTGGCATAGACCGGGAAGCCTCCCCGGGGGGCAACACCTCGTCGGCCCCTGCCCGGTGCCCCCACAAGAGCGAGTTCCAGGGAACGAGCGAGGCGCGTAGCGGACCCCACATGCCGCCAAATCCTCCTTTTGCGGTCGGTTCGCGGACTTGTCCGGATCTCCTTCAGGAACTGTAGTTGGTGAAGACAGGAACTACGGCTCCTGATGCCCGCGCCCGACGTGTGCCGCGGAGAGCGCGGATCCGCCGTAGGCCTTGGCGAGCGCCCGGGACCGTCACGAAATGAAATCGCCCGCCGGGAGGGGGAACCCGGCGGGCGATCCGTCAGCGCCCCGATGGCGCCACACAAGCGAGGGCTGGACCAAGCGCCGGCCCCGTCCCTCGCCACGTCGGGTTCAGTCGGTCTCGCAGCGTGTGACCTGGCGACCTTCGGGCCAGGTGGTCTGGCACTGGAGCCGCGCTGCTGCGCGCTGCGTGCCCAGGTTCAGGTCAATGACAAGACTGCTGGCACCGGCCAGCTTCCTTGCCGCCGGGTCGTTCGAGTGGAGGCTCAGCGCAACGCTGTCGCCGCCCGTGGCGTGCAACGAGAGCCCGCTACGGGCGGTGCCGAGACGCGCCACAGTGCCGGCTCCGTTGATCCGCAGTGCACTGTCGCTGGCAGCGAGCGTCCAGGTCGCGCGCTCGCTTTCGATCACCACCCCGACCTCGGAGGCCGAACGCATCTCGATCCCTCCGGGGAAGCGCATGCGCAGGTCGAGCAGGACCTTGCCCGTCTTGCGGACAGCGACACGGGTGTATCCCTCGAGCGCGCCGCACCCCAGCGACTGCGCGTTGGGCAGTGCGGCGCACGAGTCACAGACATCGCCCACGCCGTCGTCGTCGGCGTCGCTCTGGGCCGAGTTGTAATTGGCGGGACAATTGTCGTCGCTGTCGCCCACGCCGTCGATGTCCGCATCCTGCACCGGGGCAGGTGCCGGCGTTGGCTTGACCGCGGGGGTGGGCCTCGGTGTCGCTGTAGGCCGCGGCGTCGCGGTGGGCCGCGGGCTCGGCGTCGGGGTCGGCGCGGGCGCCGTGTCGCCGGGATAGAGCCACGCCAAAGCACCCTGGTCGTAGTCAGCAAGGCGGGCGCCGCGCCCGTCGAAATGCGCCATCCAGTACATCGTCGCGCCGGTGATGAAAGAGTCGTTGATGCTGCCCATGCCGGCTTCCCACGAGTGGGCCAGGCCGAGCGTGTGACCGAGCTCGTGGGTCAGAACCTCCTCGAGGTTCTTCTCGTTCCAGAACCAGCACGAATCCCAGCCGTCGTTGACCACGATCGCGCCGCTGGTGATGCGCTGGTAGCCCGTGCCACCGTAGTTCGAGCCACTCGAGCAGAAGCCGCCCACGGCGATCGCGCCCCCGCCGCAGCTCACCGGATCGCCCACCTGCTCCCCGGGATCGTTCCAGCTCACGGTGACGTAACCCGGATTGCAGACAAAACCTGGACCTTGACGGTTGCCAGCGAGCTGCACGTCGAGCGCGCTCCCCGGCTGGCCGTCCCAGGCGGCGACCATGGCCTGCTCGACCCGGCGCGACACGGCCCCACCCAGCGTGCGGTCCGCGGCAAGATCGCCGAAGACCGAGAGCGGCCCGTCGAACCAGCGGGACTCGGGCGACATCATGCGAAACTCGCGCACGGCCTGCGCGCGACCGGCGAGCGGCGCGCCCGCCGACTCGAGACGCGCCAGTGCAGCCGTTCCACCACGCGGGCGCCAGTGGGTCCGCATCTCGCGCCCTCCCGGCAAGCCGGCGACAAAGCTGTCCAGCGAAAGACGCTCGGTGCCGCGGCCGCGCCGTTCGCGCTGCAACCAGACGCGACCGTTCGACTCGACCTCAGCCTCGAGTTTGCCGAGCGCCATCTGATGGGTGTGGAGGCGGCCCGCTTCGTCGCGCTTGACGTGGACCAGCGCCGTCTCGCCGACGCGGTATTCGGGCGAGCCGAACATCCACTGCTGATCGGTGCCGACGTGGCCGCCGACCTCGCGCAGGACGATGCGATCACCCGCGACCGCGCCCTTGAGCCCGTCGTGCACGACCAGCGTGATCTCGGTGTCGATCCGCGAGCCGTCGGGCTGGGCCACGCTCTGTACTTGCTCGACCGTCGCGAGCACGACCGCATCCGCACTGCTCGCCAGCGCCTGGGGTTCAGGCACGACCCAGGTCGTCGCCTCCGCTGGCGAGCCTACAAACATCGCGAGAAACCCGTAGAGCAGACTCCCGAGAGCGCGCGCTCCACACACCGGGCGAGTTCCGCTCCGCCTCAACCACCACAACCCCATACCCACCTCCGGGCCGGTAGAGATCGCAATGGAGATGCCAGCGTGTCGTGCTCGGAATTACGTGGTTCGGGGAAACGCGACGTCGGGCATGCGCTGGCGAGCGCGTGTCCGGAACGTGTCGAGCGCCAACTCCTCGACGGTCGGCCCGCGGCGCGGGCGCGACCCCACGCCATGGCGTGACGCACGCCCACGCTCGGGCTCCCCCCGTGATTTCAGAACTGACCCGGGGGCACATCGGGGTAAACCCCATCCTGCGGAGGCCGCGTCTCCGTTCCCTGGACCTGCCGGAGGCAGCCGGGCGGCCATCCACCGACCGAGGCAAATGGCTTTCGCCGCCTGCGTGGCTGTGATTGAAATCCCCCATGGCGTGCCTGACATGCCTCGGCACGAGCGATTCCTTCGGCAGCGCGGGGCGCCACTGCGCGGGCTACCTGCTCGAAAGCGCCGCGAGCCGCATCCTGATCGACGCCGGCCCGGGCATTCTCACCGCACTCAAGGCCCGGCAGATCGATCCAGCGACCATCGACGGCATCGTGTTGAGCCATCTCCACGGCGACCACTTCGGAGGCGTGCCCTTCCTCTTGCTCGACGCGATCTACGACACGCCTCGGTCGCGGACGCTTTCGATCGTCGGCCCACCGACCACCCGGCGACGCGTGGAGAATCTCTTTGTCGCGCTCTATGCGGAACGAGAGGGCCGGGAACTCCCCTTCCCGGTCGAGTGGGTCGAACTCGAGGACGGCAGATCGACCGAAATCGCGGACGTCGCGGTGGAAGCGTTCCGCGTGCCGCACATGGACGACGCCATCTCACTCGGCCATCGCCTGCGCACCGCGGGCCGCGCGCTCGTCTACACCGGCGATACGCCGTGGACGGACGATCTCCTGCGCGCGGCCGCCGGGGCGGATCTTCTGCTCTGCGAGTGCACGACGTTCGAAACGGTCGTGCCCAAGCACATTCGCTACGTTGAGATCGAGGCCAACCGCCACCGCTTCGACTGCGGCAACGTGCTCCTCACCCATCTCGGGCGCGAGATGCGCCATCGCCGTGGCGACGTCGCCGAGACGATGGCCGACGACGGCCTGCGCTTCGATCTCGCCGCGCCCGACCTCGCCTCATCCCGTCGCTAGCAGGCAGGGTGCAATTCGCCCCAAGCTGGGAAGTTGTCGGCGGTCCGGGCTTCACCGTCCAACATGAGCTTCCCGCTGCTGTAGTCACCGCCAACGAACTTGAGCGGCAACGGTCAGATCCTCGCCGAGCACGACAATCATAATTCCAATCTGCGGGCCCCGGATGCAGACAACGCGTTCAGCCGCCACAGCCCAGCGCATCGAAGTCCGTCGTGGTCGTGTAGGAAGCCGTCGGCAGATACGGCCCCATCACGTCCCGCTCGATGCCCGGCATGGTGACGTTCTGCGCAGCCTCGGCGAAGTCGGGTGCCGGCAGCATGTTGCGGATCACGATGAGGCCGTAGTCAGGCCGCCCTGCGGCGTCGCCGTTCGGGCCCCAGTCGAGCCACGTGACACCGCACTCGGGCTGCGCGTTGGCGGGCCGATCCTCGGGGCGACTGACGACGATCGTGTCGTTTCGCTCCGCATCGATCGTCACCTGGTGATCGGCGAGGCAATCCACCGTGCGTAGGGTCACACGTGACTCGATCTGGCAGATCGACCAGTAGCGGAGCTGGCCCGTGCCCATGACCGGTTGGCCGTTCTCGGTCGTCGGGTACGTTGGGAGCTTGCCGCGCAGGACCAACACGGGCCCGTAGCGGCGGCTCAGATGCGCGTATACGTAGCGAATATCGAGATTGGCATACAAGCCACCTGTTTCGGCGTAGCTCGCGTTCGCACGGTTCGGCTCGAGGGGCGTACCAAGCCAAAAATCAGTGGCAGCAAAGGCCAGACTGAAGAAACGCTCCCAGAGCGGCGGCTCGAAGGCCGGATGGGTGGCCGGGTCGCCACCCGCCATGTTGGCGAACGCCTGCCAGAGCACCGCCGGAAGCGGCTGCAGGGGTACCGTGCGGTCGGCATCGTTGATGGCATTGCACAGCGCCTCGCCGCGGAGCCTGCTGCCGTCGGCCATGACGAGGATCGGCTTCGGCAGACCGCTGTCTCCGGCGAGGTCGCGCCCCGCGTCCGGCACGTAGACTCGGTAGAGAATCTCGCGCGGCCGGGACGCTCCGGTGCTCGCGTAGAGGGTGTTCGGCGCACGCAGAGCTGAGTCGACGGGCCTCACCTGGTCAACGATCTCGACCCGGTATCCCCCGCGTTTGCGTACGTTCCCCGCAACGAAGGGATTTGCCGCCCCTCCGTCCGGCTCGATGAGGTAGTCGGGCAGGCTGTCGATGGAACCGCCGCCGGCCGGATCGTAGGCGTTGAGCGACTGGTAACGGGCGCGCGCGTACCGGCCCTTGAGCACCAGCCGCGCACCGGCGGGGACGGAAAAGCGCGCGAACCAGTAGGTCGCCGCCTCCTCGGGGAAGTTGAAGGCGCGCCCGTCGAAGTCGGGCACCGCGTCCGGCTGCGCGGTCGAGATGGGGCCCACCCAGAAGCAGGCCCTGAGCGGATCGCGGCCGGCGTACGCACCGCCGACTCCGAACGCGAGCATAAGGATCAACGCTGCCGTGAACCGCAGCGCCTCGCGCTGCCACCGCCAACCACTCTTCGGGATCTTCATGGCCACTATGTGTCCACCTCCAGTGGTTGCGAATACCCCGGCTCCGCGGACCGTGCGTGCCAATCCTCGGGACCTCGGGCGCCAAATGGCTTGCCCACCGGCGGGGAGGCTGTGAACATGCCCGCGACGGGTTGCGCCCGTGGGCTTGGTCATGCGGAAGGACCTCACCATCTCCGGCGCGTGGACCCAGATCGTGCTGCGCGGCCTCGAGCAGTGTGGGCTCGACGTCCGCGCCCTCTGCATGCGGTCCGGGCTCGTCTACACCCAGCTCAATGACGCCGCCGCGCGAGTGCCCCGCGACCAGTCGGGCCTCCTTTGGCGAGCGGCCGCGCAGGCCTCCGACGACGAGTGCCTTGGGCTGCACGCCGCCGAGCGCTCGCCTGTATCCGCCAACAACCTCGTCGCGCATCTCCTGATGAGCAGCCGCACGCTGCGCGAAGGCTTCCGGCTTGCGCTGGCCCATCAGCGGCTGCTGGCGCACGAGACCGTCGTGACGCTCAAGGAGCACCGCGACCTGATCGAGATCCAACTCGCGCGCGTAGGCGGCGATCTGCCGGTGACGCCGCACGAGATTGACTTCATGGCGGTGGTGCTGGTGCGCTTCGCCACCTTCGTGCTGCCTCCTGGGGCCTGGCACCTGACCGGCGTTCGGCTCGAACGCACGGCCCCGGCAAGCGGCCCCAGAGAGCACGAACGGGTGTTCGGCTGCTCGGTCGGCTTCACGCAACCGGAGAACGCGCTCGTCGTGCCCGCTACCGTGATGGACGCTACTTCCCCGCACTACAGCCCGGGGCTCTTGCACGCCTTGGAGGTGGAAGCTGCGGCGCAGGAACAACAGCTCGCAGAGCGGAGCCTGAGGGCGGAGGTGCGGGTGCGGCTGCGGCAACGGCTCAGGTCGGGCGTGCACGGCGTGGAGGAGGTGGCGCCCGACCTCCACCTGAGCGTGCGGACGCTGCAGCGACGGCTGGGAGCCGAGGGGACGAGCTTCAGCGCAGTGCTTGACGAGACGCGGCGCGACGCTGCGCTTGAACTGCTGGCCGGTGACCCATCGCTCAAGCAGACCTCCAAGGCCGTAGGCCTCTCGAGCACACGCGCGCTGGTCCGTGCCATGAAGCGCTGGACCGGACTGACGCCCTCGGAGTGGCGAACAGCCGACAGAAGGTCCTAGCCGCCCCGAGATGATCGTGCAGGTCGCGCCGGGGAGCGGAACGGTGGTCGTGGGCGGCTTTCATCCGCCTCCCGTTCAGGACGCCGGCTTCACCTCGAAGGCCCCGATATCACAGCGGGCTTCGGGGCCCGCCGCGGCCTGCGGGCGCGTGACACCGCGCTGATCCACCGGGGCACAGCTGCCGTCGTCGCCGGTCGGCCGGGCCGGGTTGCCGGCGTCGATCGCGGGGCTGCCCGCGTCCAGTGGCACGACCGCGGTCGGACTGCTGGCGGCATCGAGAGCGGCGAGCCGGGCCTCTTGCCCGATCACATTCCCTGTCTTGTCACCGACGAGCGCGCAGCCTGCCGGATCTTGCAGCAGATCGTAGCCGCGCGAGTCGAGCCGACCGGCACAGTCGGGGCCCTTGCCGGTGCCGCTCGCGTTGGCGGCGATGATCGAGTTGCCGATCGTGGTGGTCGCCCCGGGATCGCTGGCGATGCCGCCGCCGCTGCCCTTGCGGCCGTCGGCCGTGCCGGCGCGGTTATTCGCAATCGTGACGTTGTTGAGCGTGCTGTGGCCAGTGCCGGTCGTCCAGATGCCGCCGCCCGACACGCCGGCGACGTTGCCCGAGAGCGTGACATTGACCGCCAGCAACTCGCCCGCCGAGCGGATCGCGCCCCCGCCGACATCGCTCGTGTTGTCGACGCAGGAGACGTCCTTCAGCGAGAGCGTGCCACCGACCACGTCGATCGCACCGCCGTTCTCGGCCTTGTTCTTCACAAACGAAACCAGCGTCAATCGAGTCGTGCCGGCGCTGGCGAGCGCCCCGCCGGAGTCTGTCAGCGAGGTATTTGCCGTGAAGCTCGTACCGAGCACGTCGAGGGCAGCACCCTCCGCAGTGTAGACCGCCCCGCCGCGACCGTCAGACCTGTTGCCCTCGAAGGTCGCGTCGCGCACGGTCGCCGTGCCGAGATTCAGCAACGCCGCACCCCGGCCGGCCGGCACGAGCGGATCGGTCTTCGCCCGGTTGTCGCGCAGGACGGCGCCATCGAGGGTCAACGTGCCACGGTTGGTGATCGCCGCGCCGGTCTCGCCTTCACCGAAGGCGTTGCGCAGAGTCACGCCGGAGATCGAAACCGTGGCGCCCTTGCTGATCTCGAGAATCCTCGCCTTGCCGCCGCCGTCGATCACGACCAGATCGCTGTCCTCGCCCGAGACGGTGATCTCGCCGGCAAGAAAGAGGACGCCGCCGGCTGCGTACTCGCCCTCGTCGGGCGCGTGCAGGGGGTAGTTGCCGCCGGGAAGCTGGATCGTGCTGGCATCGTCAGCAGCGCTGGCCTCCTGAATCGCGGCGCGCAGCGTGCAGCCCCCGGCCTTGGCCAGGCAGGTGCCATCGCCGGGATTCGCGTCGGGTGAATCGACCGTGGCATCGACCCGGATCGTGCCGGCGAACGCGGGAGTGGCCGTGGCCGCCAACAGAATCGACAGACCGAGAGCGAAGGGAACTTGCTTGCGCATCATCTCTTCTCCGAGTGGGGGCCGCCGTGGTGGCGGAGCCGGAAGCGCTCCCCTAACCGAGCCGCGCCACCCGGTAAAGACGCAACCCCGGCAGCTTTCGCCGGTCAATCGGGGAGGTCGAGGCCCTTCCCCGCCCGGTACCCCGTTTGCACGGCCAGGACCCGCCCGTCGCCACCGATCAGCACGAAGGTCGGCGTGCCACTCACCCCGTAGCTCAAAAATGTCGTGCGGCCGCGGTCGCGCGCGACAGTCTCGGGGAAAGCGTCCTCCCATGATTCAAGGAAAGCGGCGACACGGTCGGCGGGTTCGTCGGTGAGCGCGATGACCTCGACATCGCTCTCTCCCGCCCACTCGAGCATTTCCGGGAGTGCCGCCTTGCAGGGCACGCACCACGTCGCCCAGAAGAAGAGCAGCCGCCGACGACCATCGGCAAGAGTCGCGGGCAGGCTGCCGCGCTGCGCGTCGGCCGCGAGTGCGGGCGCCTGCATGCCGGGTCGCGGCGCACGCGGCAGATCCGGGAAGCGACCGGGATGCTCGCCGGGCAGCAACGTCCGCACGCCTCGGACCTGGTTGTGGAGGATCTCGATCGCAACCTCCCGTCCGATCTCGCGCAGCATGACCCATTCGCGGATCTGCGCGGGCTCGGTGAAGGGTGCGCCTGGCGGCCCGACGATGATGTCGCCGGGAACCAACCCGGCACGCGCCGCCGGCGAATCAGGATAGACCCAGCGCACCGACACCGCCCCGGCGTCAAGCCCGAGCTGGCGGCGCAGCTCGGGCTTGGCCGGCTCGAACTGGATGCCCATCCACGCCGGCAGCACCACCCGCGCCCGATCGAGGTCGTCGTCCCAGCTCGGCAGCGCGTCGCGGGCCGCGGGCGGCTCCCCCTCCTGCACGGGCAGGACCAGATCCTCACAAGCAAAAAGTGCCGTAAAGGCTTCCTGTTCGTCGCGGCCGGCGCGACTGTCTAGCCAGCGCAGGCCGGCGAGCCGGATCAGTTGCGCGCGCAAGCGCTCGAGCGCAGCTTCCCGCACCTCCATGCGATAGGCCAACGCGTCGCATTCGTCGGAGCGCTCGGTGAGCAGTTCGAGCCGCGCGTCGGTCTGGCCAGCGTCCGCTGCAGTCCAGGTCGCGAGTTCGGCCACGAGCTGCTCTCCAGTCTTGACACGCGCGGCCACGTCCCGTGCGTCGAGCTCGCGTGGGTCGAGCCGATCTCGCCAGCTCGGCCGGGCGTCGAGGAAGCGACCGACGTTGGCCCGCGCAAGATCGCCGCGGGCGGCGGTCCAGGCATCGCTCCACTGCGCCAGCGGATCGGCGATGCGGGAGATCTGCTGCAGGCGCTGGCTCGTATCGGCGAGCGAACGCGTGCCGGCGAAACCGAAAGCCGCCGCGATCCGATCGAGCTGGCGGATCTCGGGCTCGTAGCGCCCGGGCAGCGCGAAGGCCTCGACCAGCATTTCATCCGTCAGCGTCTCGAAGGGGCGGCTCTCGCGCGCCGCCGCGCGCCGCAGCAGTAGTTCGAGCTGCACGTCGGAGCTGCGCAAGGGAACATCGGGCGTGAAGTCGGCCGCGAGCGCGTGGCGGTGTCCGTCGGCCAGCCAGCCACGCGTCGCCGTGGCCTCGAGCATCCGCACCGAGTGGCCGATGTCGTCGGCGCCCCGCGCCTCGGGGTAGCAGCCGTAGGCCGGGCGCGACTCGGTCGATGCAAAATAACCGCAGACCCGGCCGTCGGGGAGGCCACCCTCGGGAGCGGCGAGCCGGGCGAAGGCTCCCGAGAAGCACTGCGACATCAAGGTCACCACCCGCACGCCCGAAGGCAGCCGGGCAAGCCACGCTTCGAGCTGATCGACCGTGAGTGAATGGTCGCGGCCCCAGAGCGTGATCGCGTTGTGGCGCGCGCCCTCCTTGCCCCGGGTGCCGTGGTCGGTGACGTAGAGGAAGAGCACGTCTCCGGGGCCAAGCTTCGCGCCCTCGGTCGCCATCCAGCGGTCGAGGGCTGCGGGCGTCGCCGGGCGCATCTCCACGCCGGCTAACTCGGTATTGACGTACTCGGTCGGCTGCACGAGGCGGCCGTGAAAGGCCGTGCCACCGAGCAGGCGCTCGGCCGTCTCGGAGGCGCTGCGCCGGGTCGCCAGATCCGGCGCCGGTGCCCGGCCGTCGCTCGCAAAGACCGCGATCTGTGACTCGGGCACGCCGGCTATGCGCAGCAGTGCCAGCACCTTCTCGAGATGCGTGCGGTGCGAGAGGTAGTTCTGCGCGCGCCGGCCGCCGCCGTTGACGAGAACGGCGTGAATCCGCCCGCCCGCCGTCGGCGGGGGCACGGCCTGCGTGCTCATCTCGACGCCGGCCGGCCGAAACAAGGCACAGCCCGCGGCAAACGACATGGCCGCGACCACCAGGGCGAGGCTCCGGGCGAGCCTTCGCGAGTAGTCACACACAAAAGACGAGCGCAGCATTCCGCTGACCATACGCTCCCAGAATACCCCAGACGAGGCCACGCACCGAGCCGACACGCGCTGGGGTCACGGAGCCGAACGCGGGTGCCGGCAGGCCAGGCGGAGCAAATCCCCCAAGCGACATCGATTCCACGTCGCCGCGCCCGACGCGGGCGCGGGCCGGCCGGACCGCAAGTCAGCGGTGCGACGCCGACCGTCGTCGCGTTCAACGGGTTTGGGTCCGGCGCTCGGCAGCCAGCTACGAGCCGCGCGCCAGCGATCGTCATGCCTCCAGAGCGGAACGGCGCGTTGCATCAGGCACTTCGCACCGTCCGCCGGCCACGAGCCAGCGGTAGCTCCGCCTCCAGCGCGGAGCGCGGCGCCCCGCGCTTCGGACCGGCGGCCAGCCGCGCGCCAGCGATAGCTCCGCCGCGGCCCTCCGGTTAGGACAGCACCATGGGCGAACCTGCGGAGCCGAGGACTGTGCCCCGACCCGACGGCTGGAAACCCGCGCTCTATGACCGGTTCCGGACGGAGCGCCGGCAACCGGCCCTCGACTTGATGGCGCTGATCGAAGCCCCCGCACATGCGCCGCGCGTGCTCGACCTGGGCTGCGGCACGGGCGAGCTGACGCGCGAACTGCACGAACGTCTCGGCGCGGTCGAGACGCTCGGCCTCGATCGATCGCCGGCGATGCTCGACGCCGCACGTGCACGGGCGGGTGGCGGGCTCCACTTCGCGGCGCGCGAGATCGCCGACGCTATCGCCGACCCTGCGCTGGCCGGGCGCTTCGACGTGGTGTTCTCGAACGCAGCACTGCACTGGCTACCCGAGCACCGCGTGCTGTGGCCGGCACTGGCACGCCTGCTCGCCCCCGCAGGTCAGCTCGCGATTCAGATCCCGGCCATGGACGACGACATCACACACACCGCGTGCGAGGAACTGGCGCATGCGCCAGACTTCGCCAGCGCGCTCGCGGGTACGACCGATCGCCTGCCTATCCTGCGACCCGAGGAGTACGCAGCCCTGCTCTTCGCCGCTGGCCTCCGCCCGCCGCGGGTCGAGCTGCGCGTCTACCCGCACGAGCTGGCCTGCCGCGAGGAACTCGTCACCTGGTTCCGCGGCAGCCTGCTGACGACTTGCGAGGCGCGGCTCACGCCCGAACTCTTCCACGACTTCCTCGACGCATGGCGCGAGCGGGTGTTCGGCGTCTACTCCGACGCGCAGCCCGTCTTCCTTGGCTTTCGCCGCGTCCTGATGTGGGCCCGCCGCCCCACCTGACGCCGCGTCCAGGGGCGGCCATGACCGTAGTCGCAGCCCGCATCCCGGAGCGCTCTTTCGGACCCGCCACCTGACGCCGCGCCCAGGCAAGGCCACCGGCTCGCAACGGAGCTTCGACCACGCCGTGCATCGGCTTGCACGCGCGCAAGGCCAGTGGCCACGGAGAACACGGCCGCCGGGCCTCGTGCGGGCACGGATCTTGGGGATTCCACCCCCCGTTCCCCGCTGTTCAGGAGGCCGTCATCGAAGATCTGCCCGAATCCCCACGCCGCCGCGCGCGCGACCTGCCGGTCGACTTCGCGTTCGATCGCCGGCCCTGCGCCCCTTTGAACCGGCGCCGGCTCACCCAGGCAGACCGCGCTGGCCGTGCCGGAGTCCCTCGCTCCGGCGCACTTTTGCCGCGTCTGGTGCGACCCGACGCCGCCGAGCGGCCCACGCAGCGACTCTGCTCGCTGCTTTGAGGAGCACGGCTGCGCCGGGGCGAATGCCGCCGATCCGGCACTCGACCGCCTCGCCACGCGGCCCGCTGATCTGAGCCGGACCGGGGCGCGAACCTGCCTCGGCGGACAAAGACGTCACGTGCTCTTGCCCGTCGCGGGCCTTGACCGGTCCAAGGCGCGCGGCTTTGCCTGCCCGTGCCGCGGTGGCCATGATGACCCGCGCGCCGGCCGCGAAGATCCCCCACGACCGGCAGTCCTCCCGTTTGCGGAGGTGTCCGCGCTCGGAGAAGAGGAACAGCCCTGCCGATGGAACGACCGACCAGCGACCCGCGCCGACGACGGCATCGGCAGCGCGGCGATCACCGCCACTTCGGGGTCATGGTGACGCCGGCAATCACTTCGAGGCGGCGGGGGCTCTGCCGCGTGGCCATCGCCGTCGCGACGGCGCTCTCTCAAGCCGCCTGGATCGAGGCCGAGGCCGCGGTCGTGCTCGACGACCTCAGCCGATCGGTGGCCGAGATCGTCGAGCGCGTGCAGCCCACGGTGGTCGAGGTGCGCGTGCGTAGCCTCGGCACGGCGGCGGAGGCAACCAACGATGCGGCCACGGGCGGGCCCAACCTGAAGCAGGGCGGCGGCTCGGGCGTGATCGTCGATCCCGCGGGCTGGATCGTCACCGGGGCCCACGTCGTCGAGGGCGCCACCGGCGTCGAGGTGATCCTGGCCTCACCGCCACGCCACGCGGGAGGGTCGATCGTGGGCCGGCGCGGCCGCCGCCTGCCGGCCCGCGTGGTGGGCGTCGACCCCGAGACCGATCTCGCCATTCTTCACGTTGACGGGGGCGGGTTACCGGCGCTCGCCTTTGCCGATTCCGATCGCGTGCGACCCGGCCATCTGGTCATTGCACTCGGCAGCCCGCACGGCCTGCACGAGTCGGTGACGATGGGGATCGTGAGTGCGATCGGCCGGCAGCGTACCCCGGAGGATCCGCTGGTATTCCTCCAGACCGACGCGACCATCAACCCCGGCAACAGTGGCGGCCCGCTGGTCGATAGCTCGGGTGGACTCGTCGGCATCTCGAGTTTCATCCTGACGCAATCCGGTGGCAGTCAGGGTCTCGGTTTCGCCGTCCCCTCGAACATCGTGCGTGCGGTGGTGCGGCAGATTCGCGAGCACGGACGGGTGCGGCGCGGCACGATCGGCGTCGTCGCGCAGACGCTCACGCCAGAGCTGGCGGCGGGACTCGATCTCGGCGACCTGACCGGCGTGCTCGTCGCCGACGTCGTGCCCGGAAGCCCCGCCGCGGACGCGGGCCTCTTGGCCGGCGACATGATTGTTTCGCTCGACGGGCGAAGGATGGAGAACGCCCGCCAACTCGAGGTGAATCTCTATCCGCGCGAGGCGGGCGAGCAGGTCGAACTCGATGTGCTGCGCGCCGGCCGGCACACAAAGAAGGTCGTCGCGATCGGCGAGCGAGACGACCCCGAGGCCCCCAACCTGGTGCGCTTCGTGCGGCCACGCCGCGATGCGCTGCCGGCCCTGGGCGCGCTCGTGGTCGAGACCAACCCCGAAATCGAGGCGCTGCTGCCGCCGCTGCGCACAGGGGGCGGGCTGGTCGTCGTGAGCGCCGAGGCCCCACGCTCGCCGGACGAAACCGCACTCCTCGCCGGCGACATCATCGTAGGAGTCGGCCGCACGGCGGTAACCAGCCGGGCGCAGCTCGAACAAGCGCTCGCCCTCGCGCCGCGCGAGGCAATTCTCGTCCTGCAGGTGCAGCGCGGCACGGGCCTGCTCTACGTGCCGCGCGAGCGACGCACCGCGCCCCTGCCCTGAGGTATCGCGGGGGCGGACGCAGCCGCTGCGGTGCGGGCGCTGCCTTCGCGGTGCGGGCGCTGCCTTCGCCGCGTGCGGGCGCAGCCTTCGCGGTGCGGGCGCTGTCTTCGCCGCGTGCGTGCGCGGCCCGCCGTTCCCGGATCGGCGAAGACGGCGCCCACCGAGCATCGCGTTCTCGCGAGTGACGAGAAGCCCGCGGGCGCGGAACGGACCTCCTCCGCCGGCACGCGCCTTGCGCCGCCGAGTCATCCGAGGGCGTGTTTCGTGACGGAAGTGGTCAGCGCGCTCGATGCCTCGTTCCTCGAGTTCGAGACGCCGAGCGCTCATATGCATGTGATCGGGGTCACCGTGCTCGATCCCGCGACGGCAATCGACGGTTTCGGCTTCGCCACCGTCCGGCGCGTGATCGAAACCCGGTTGCTGCCGCTCGAGCGCTTTCGCCAGCGCGTCCACTCGCCCCTGCTCGGGCTGGGCTCGCCACTCTGGCAGACCGACCCGCGCTTCGACCTCGACTGGCACCTGCGGCACATCGCCTTGCCCGCGCCGGGCGGTGCGGCCGAGCTGGAAACCCTCGTCGGCGACATCGCGAGCCGGCCCCTGGGGCGGGACCGCCCATTGTGGGAAATGTGGGTGGTCGAGGGCCTCGAGCACGGGCGCTGGGCGTTGATCTCGAAGATCCATCACACCGTCGTCGACGGGCTCTCCGGCGCGGCCGTGCTGGCGCATCTGCTGGATCTGGAGCCCCGGCCGAAGGCGGCCAGCCCGCCGATGGTCGTCACCGCGAGTGAGCCCGACCTTCTCGCGCGCGTCCGCGCCGTGGGACCGCGCCTGCTGCAAGAGTTGATGGCCTCGACACCGACACCCGTCTTTCGCGGCGCCATGCGCCTCTACGAACGGCTGGCAGCGACCAACCGCGCGCGCCCTTTGCGAATCTGATCATCTCCAACGTCCCCGGTCCGACCATGCCGCTCTACCTCGGTGGCGCGCTGGTGATCGCCGTCCACCCGCTGGGGCCAATCCTGGACGGGACACCCCTCAATTTGTCGGTGATGAGCCAGCAGGATCGGCTCGATATCGGCGCGATCGCCTGCCGGGAAACCGTCGCCGATCTGGGCGCGATCACCACCGGCTTCGCCCGAGCGGTCGAGGAACTCCGCAGGGTCGCCACCGGCCGTCCCCCCGCACCCTCCCGCCGGATAGCCTCCGCTTGACCGAGCGGCGATTTCCCGAGCGGCTGCGGCCCGGCCGCGACCCTGCCGATCGACCCGCCATGGCCGGAGGAGTAGGAGGGATTCGGCCGACTTCCGGCCGCGACCATGGTCGAACTCGACTTAGCCCAACTCCTGCAGATTCCCCGCTGGCTGGTCGGCGTGCTCTCGCTCGCCTGGGCCGTGCTGGCCACCGTCTTCGTCATGCTGGAGCGCCGCCGGCCGGCCGCCACACTGGCCTGGATTCTGGCGCTCGTGCTGATCCCGCTCTTCGGCGTCTTCGCCTACCTGCTCTTCGGCCGACAGGCGGTGCGACAGCGTCGGCGACGGCGCGAGCGGCGGCCCCTCAACGCCAGCGAGGCGATGCGCCAGATGGCCCGGCTCGACACGCTGCCGGCCGGCATCGAAGGCATGCAGCGTGGACTCGTCCGGTTGGCCCTGCACGCCGCCGCAGCACCGTTGCGGCGCGCGACAAGGGTGGCGATCCTGCCCGCCGGTGGGCCCGCGGCCGACGCGCTACACGAGGCGATCGCGCAGGCGGCGGAGTGCCTGCATCTCGAGTTCTATATCTGGCGTGACGACGGCGCGGGCCGCCGTCTGACCGCAGCGCTGGCCGAGCGGGCGCGGGCCGGCGTGGCGGTGCGCGTCCTGATCGACCACCTCGGCAGCTTCGGCCTCCCCGAATCTCATTTCGACGCTCTCCGGGAAGCCGGCGGCCGGGTGGATCGGTTCGCGCCGATCCACACCGCCGCCCTGCGCGGTGCCCACGCCAACTTCCGCAACCACCGCAAGATCGTGACCGTGGATCGCAGGATCGGTTTCTTCGGCGGGCTCAACGTCGGCGACGAATACCTCGACGGCGACGAGCCGGGCCATCTCTGGGAGGACCTGCTGATCCGCCTCGAAGGCGATGCCGCGCTCGGACTCGAAGGTGTCTTCATCGAGGACTGGCTCGAAACGACAGATGAATGGCTTGACCCGGCGAGTTCGCGCCCAACCGAGGGTCCGGGACGGCTGGCACGCCTCCTCGGCCGCGGGCCGCGAGCCGGCTCGGCGGGCCCGCTCGTGCAGATCGTCCCGAGCGGGCCCGACCTGCGGATCGCCGACGCCATCGCGGCCCAGATGCTGGCCGCGATCTCCTCGGCGCAGTCGCGCTGCTTCATCGCGACACCCTACTTCGTACCCGACGAGCCACTCCGGCTGGCGCTGGTCACCGCCGCTCTGCGCGGTGTGGACGTCCGTCTGGTGCTGCCCGGCCGCAGCGACGTGCGCGTCGTCCAGTTCGCCTCGCGGTCGTACTACGACGAGTTGCTCGCGGCCGGCTGCCAGATCCTCGAGCACCCCGGGATGCTGCACGCGAAGTACATGGTGGTGGACGAAACGCTGGCCGCTCTGGGTTCGGCCAACATGGACACGCGCAGCTTCTACCTGAACTACGAGGTCACCGGTTTCTTCTACGACCGGGGTGTCAACCATGATCTCTCCGAGATCTTCCTGCGCTCGCTCGACGGTGCCCGCACCGTGACGACCGAGGAACGGCTCGCGCTGCGCGGCACCTCGCGCCTGCTCGAAGCCGCCGCCCGCGTCCTCTCCCCGCTCCTGTGAGGAGCCGGTCGCCCACAAGCGTGGGGGTTGCGCTGCGCCCCGGGCGCCGGGGCCGTCCGCCCGTGGCCGGGCAGGTCGCGGGCGCGAGGGGTTAGTCGTGACCTGATTTCGTAGGGCCGGGCATTCCTGCGCGACACGGCCCCTCACACCGCACAGGCCGCGGGCGTGAGGGATTCGTCGAGAATCTATTTCGCGCGGCCGCGGCCCTTCAGCCAGTCGCGCCGTAGGTCGCGTGCAGGTATTCGACGATCGCGGCCGACTCGAAGAGGTCGCGTCCGGTGTTGGGGTCCGCAAGGAAGGGCACCTGCATCTTCCCCGAGCGGGCGACGAAAGCCTCGCGCGAGGGACTGCCCTTGGCGACGTTATGCAGCAGATAGGGCAGCTCGAACTCGGTCAGCGTCTCGCGCACCAGCCGGCAGTAGGGCGAGGCCTCGAAGCTCCACAATTCGAGCGGCTTATCCGGGGCCCGCGACGGGCGCACCTTGATGCCGGCGCGGAAACGCCAAGCCGACGCCAGAGCCGAGGTCGCGGTCGCAACCAGGTCGGGCGCCAGCGCGAGCGGTGGCCGGCCGTGGCCATAGGTCGCGTAAAGATAACGAACGATGTCCGCCGATTCGTACATCTCGGCCCCGGTGTTGGGATCAACCAGCCACGGAAACTGCGCCTTGCCGCCACGCGCGATGGCGGTGGCGCGGAAGCGCGTACCGCCCTTCGGGCAGGGCTGGATGAGCATCTCGAGGTCGAGCATCGAAGCCGCCTCGCGCACCTTGCGGCAGTAGGGGCAGCCCTCGAAGTCCCAGAGCTGGAGCGGCTGCTCGGGCCTCTGTCCGAGCGCACCGACGGAGAGTCCGGAGGCACCGCGCGCCAGCGTCGCGCCATAAGCGGTGACGACGTCGATGAGACGCCCGCTCACGCCCCCGCCCTCGCCGATTCTCTGTTCCGACCCGGCACTGGAACCCCAAGGCATCGCCACCACGTTCGCATCCGCGCGACCCTATCGCGCACCTCCCCGACCGCCAAGTCCGGCGGGGTGAGGCACTTCTCAGTCGCGCCGTCGCGTGCCGGACGGAGGAGGGTCGACACAATCCGCCCGCGCGGCCAGATGCCCATCAGCCCCGATCCCTCCTGAACCGCGAATCGGAAGTAAATTCACACTCTCTCAGCCGCCCGCCGTGGCGTGCCGCAGCAGTGGCGCGGGCGGGGCGTGACCGAGGGCCTGGAGAATATGCATCGCCGCGCCGACGGGCCGGCACCTCTCCGCTCGCACGAAGGGGACCTCGGCAGCGCGGCAGGCGTCGCGGCAGCGGCCCTCTTCGGAGTGCCCGATGAAGGCCGTCGCGGCAAGCACGATCCGGTAGCCCCCCTGACGGATGCGCGCGCAAGCATCGTCGATCCTGCCGCTGCCTTCGATCGACAGCCAATCCACATCAAGGCCAAGTTTTTCACGGAGCGCGGTCTGGTTGGTCGGATCGTTCCGGTTGCTCACGACGAGGGCGGGCCAGCCGGCGATCAGCGCACGGGCCCGCTCGACCGGCGAAGGCTCGGTGGCTGCCGAGGTGACGCTGTTGCCAGACACCTCCTTCGGGTTCGCGGGGATCGACGCCCCACGATCGCTGGCGGCAAGATTACCCGCCGCGTCGACCAGACGTTTCTGGATCTTGGCGAGGCGTCTCCTGTCGTTGCGCTTGCCGAACTGCTCCGGGCCTAGTCCGGCAAGCGCGGTGCGCGCGGCGCGGTTCTGGACGACGACCCCGAACAGTTCGTCGACATGCACCCCCTCCACGGCGTCCTCGAACCAGCGGACCCACGCCTCGGACGGCGCCCCGTCGGGGGGCAGCGCGGCACGCAGCGCGGGCAGCAAGCGAGCCCGTTCGTGCGCCGCGACATTAAACCTTAGCTTTACAGCCCAACCTCCACGCCCGGGCCGGGTGGCCGGGTCGAGCGCGACGCGCAGGGCATGTCTCTTCGGTAGATCCAGCCCGCTCTCGGCCAGCCGGCGCAACCGCCCCATCGCTCGCCCCCACCGGGCCGGGTCGGGAATCGAGCCCCTGAGCCAGCGCAGTTGATTGGCGAGCCTCGGCAGATCGCGGTCGAGTTGATTCTTGTCCTGGGGCAGAAGGTCGGCGTGGCGCCGCACGCCACGCAGCGTGGCTTCGATGGCGTCGAACTCGACCTCGACATCGCCCAGCCGTGCGGCCGGCGCGGGGTGTAGCGGAACGAGCGCAGCGGCATCGCACCAGCCGTACTCGTCTTCGTTCGCCGCCCGCTCGAGAAGCGCCCGCTCGGCGTCCCCGGCGACGTCGAGCCAATCGCGGCCCTCGGTCGGGAAGAGTCCACAGGCATCTGCCGGCGTGGTTCCCAGCCTCAGAAGAGGGACATTTCCCGGCCAGTAGCCCTTCGAGAACTCGTCGAGCCGATGCGCAATCCGCGCAACTTTGGTCTCGACAGAGCGCTGCGGCACCCTGTCCTGCCAGTAGCGGGCACGCGCGATCCAGGCGGAGATCTGGCAACGCAGCAGCCGTGGAGCCAGCAGCGCCAGGTCGAGTGCCCCATCGATTTCGGCTTCGACGCCATCCAACTCGGCCAGCGCCCGGTCGATCTCGGCGCTGGTGGCCCCCGCCCGGCAGAGGCGAGCACCGGTCAGGCCCGACTTGATCTCGGCGCTGGTACCGCGATCCCGGCCGGACCGATCACCTGCCGAGCCCGACTCGATCTCGGCGTCGGCGCCACCCGCCCGGCCGGACCGAACACCGGTCAGGCCCGGCTCGAGGTCAGCGCCGGTGGCAGGGGCCGCGTGGCCTTCCGAAGGTCCCGCAGCGTCCCCCCTGGCGGGCGCCGACGTAGTATCGACGGCCCCTCCTGCTGCATCAAGTGCCTTGTCTGTGGGGCCGGTGCCGGCACTCGTCTCGGTGTCGGAAGTAGCCACGCGGAGGCTCGCCTCCTCGCCAGTGGCGCTCGAGATGGTTTGGCCCGGTGCCGGCGCGGCCGCCTCCCCGCCGAGTTTGCCGCGCCCGAACTCACCTTCCCCCATCGTCCGTGGAGAAGGGGGCCTTCCTGCGATCTCGCCCGCGCCGGACGGGTGCACGTCAAGCGTCCCCGGCGGGAGATCGACTGCGGCGCAGGCCTCGCGCGTGGCACGGTCGAAGAGCGCCCGCGCGAGTCCCGACGGCAGCATGGTCGCCAGTGCGCTCGCGAGCGCGGCCGGCTCGTCCACGCCGGCGCCACGCCAGGTCTCCCCCGCACGCAGCACAACGCACTCGACCCAGCCCCGCCGTTCGATCCCGACGGTGTAGCCATGCCGATGGAGGATCTGCAGAACGTCCGCGCTCGCTACTCCGGCGCCCGGAGTTCCCCGACCGACCTCGGGCCGCATCCCCGCGCCGCCGTCGCAGGGCACGCCTTCATCGAGATCCGCAGCAGCGCGCGAGACGTCGTCTCCGGGCCCCATCACGCCAAGGAAGAGATCACTTCATGGGATGACGATCAAGCGCGAGTCACTGCTCAGGCTCTCAGGCCTCGGGCCGGTCCGCGCCGCGCAGCCACGCTCTTGCCCCAGGATGGGCGAGCGGCACCAGGGCCGCACCGGTGACGGCGAGGATCGCAATCCAGAAGCGTGGCGAGCCGACGTCGGCGAAGGTCGAACCAAGGGCGGAATACGACCCGGCCCGGACGACGCCGCCGAGCCCCGCGCCCAGCAGGTAGGGCAGAAAACCCACCCCGACGATACCCGCTGTCCAGAAGAGCCCGGTCATCGGCCCGCCGGGCCAGGCCGTCCCCACAGCCACCACCACCGCACCCCCCTCGCGGACCCGCCGGTCGAGCCCAGGAAAGCGCCGCGCCAGTCGCTCGCGCAGGGCATCGCCGGCCAGGCCGCGCGCCAGTCCGAAGCTCATCGCCGCGGACAGAATCACGCCTGCGGCTCCCAGTGCCGTGCCGAGCCAGGGACCGAAGATCAGCCCGCCGATGGAAAGCAACACGACGGAAGGCAGGAGCAGAAACTGCCGACAGCTCACGAGCCCGACGAAGGCCGCCGGAGCGAGCCAGCCGGCGTTCAGCACACGGGCCTGCAACTCGCCCAAGTCAAGCCCGAGGCCGAGACGCTGGCGCACCCAGGCGCCCGTCGCAAAAGCACCGAGCACCAGCACCGCCGCCATGATTCGCCCGGTCCGTCCCATTCGCCCGCCGTCTCCTCGCCTGCACATCGGGAGATCCGCGCCCGATCGTTACAGCCCGGAGAGAGGTGGGCAATCCCGTTCGGGTGGCCGCAAGCCCGCGCACGCGAACCGCCACGGGTGCAGGGCGTGGGCAGCCCCGCTCGAGTGGCGACTCCCTGCGTCCGCCTCGGCGCGTGGCCGCGGAGGCAGCGCCGCGCAATTACCCCACGCCGTTCGCTTGCTCGCGTGCCGACCCTCGGTTGCTCTCGAGCGCGCCTACCGCACCGGTTCGGGCGATCTGTCCGAACGATCTGCCCGTTCGTTTGCTCGCGTGCCGGACCTCGGGTAGCGAATTCGGCACGATGGTCATCACCGCGCCTCCCGGCCCCTTCATTCGCGCGGAAGTCGCGCGGCGTGCTTGGCAAGCGGTCTCGGAGGCCGACGTCGAGGCGCTGGCCCGCGCGTCCACCGAGAACATCGTGTGGCACGCCGCCGGGCGCGGCCCGCGCTCGGGCGACTACCGGGGCCGGCGCGAGGTGCTCGACTACCTGGCCTCGCTCGGCGACGCGACCGAGCGTTTCGACCTCGACCTGGAGGACGTTCTGGTTGGCGACGCCCTGACCGCGATCGTGCTCGGCCTCAAGGGGCGCCGCGCGGACCGCGAGGTCGAGACCGGCTCGATCCTGCTGCTGCGCTTCGAGGGGCTCCGGGTGGCCGAGGTCTGGGCCGTGCCGCGCGATCAGATGGCGATCGACGAGTTCTGGTCGTGACACCGGCGGGGCGGCGCTTCTCCCTCGAGGAAATCGCCGATCGCCTCGAGATTCAGGACCTCGTCCTGCGCTACGCGACCGCGATCGACACCCACGAATGGGCGCTGCTCGACGAGGTCTTCACCGCCGATGCCGTCTGCGATTACACCGAGTCGGGTGGGATCGCCGGAGCGTGGCCAGAGGTCCGCCCCTGGCTCGAGCGGGTCGTGCCGACGCTGCGGGAGAAGCTCCATCTGGTCGGCGCGCCCTTCCTGCGCTTCGACGGCGAACGCGGGCGCGCGACCGGCCGGACCGCGCTCTACAATCCTAACGCCGTGCCCTTGCCCGACGGCTCGCGCCGCTCGATCGTGGTCGCGGGCTGCTACGAGGATGAGTTCGTCCGCACGCCTCTCGGCTGGCGTATCGCCCGACGCGTCGAGCGCCAATCGGTGCGTGACGAGAGGCGCGACCCACCCCGCGCCTGAAGCCACGCTCGCCGCGCAGCCTTCGCGTGCTCATCGCCGCGATCGGAATGCGCGCGCCGCCACGCGCCCGAAACCGCAGGGCTCCTGCCGCACGCGGCAGGACGGAGGAGGCCGCTACAGGCCCCGCCCCACCAGGGCGTCGATCTCTCCTGCGCTCAAGCCGAGCCAATCGCCGTAGACCTCGTGGTTGTGCTCGCCGAGTCGCGGCGCGCCGCCGCGGATGGCACCCGGCGTCGCCGAGAATCGCGGGTAGACCCCCTGCATCCGGACCGCACCGAGCACGGGATCGTCCACCGTCACCACATCACCACGGGCGGCGATGTGCGGGTCACTACAAATATCTGCCACGCTGTAGGCCCGCGCGAAAGGCACCCCAGCCGCAACGGCGAGACGTTCGATCTCGGCCGCCGGATGCGCCCGGCACCAATCGGCGACGATGCCGTTGATCTCGCCGGCGTGTGCCACCCGTGCGGTCAGCGTCGCGAAGCGCGGCTCGGCGAGCAGATCCTCGCGCTGCATCAACTTCGCCAAGCGCGGGAAGAGCCCGTCGCCGGCGGCGATCAGACTGACCCAGTGGCCGTCGGCGGTCTGCCAGTTGTCGAGCGGCGCCGAGTTGGCGAGCTGGTTGCCCGTGCGCTCGCGCACCACGCCGAGCCGGTCATACGCCGTGACCGTGTGCTCGAGAATACGCAGGATCGATCCGTAGAGCGAAAGATCAATGGTCTGGCCGGGGCGTTCGCCGGGCGGCCGCTCACCCCCCGCCCGGTCGCGATGCCAGAGTGCCATCATGATCGCGAGCGCATTGAAGGTGCCGGTCAGATAGTCGGCGAGAATGATCCCCGGCCGCACCGGCGGGCGCTCGGGATAGCCAGTCAGGTATAATATACCGCCCATCGCGATGCCGTTGCGGTCGAGTCCGGGCCGGTCGCGGTAAGGGCCGGTCTGGCCGTACACGCTGACGCGCGAGAGGATGAGCCGCGGGTTCTCGGCGTGCAGCACCTCGGGGCCAATCCCCCAACCTTCGAGCGTGCCCGGCTGAAAGTTCTCGACCACGACGTCGGCCACCTGAGCCAGGCGCCGCAGCAGTGCCTGCCCCTCGGGCCGGCGCAGATCGAGCGTGATGGACTTCTTGTTACGACCTTCGACCGCCCACCACAGGGAGTAGCCGTCGGCGAACGGGCCGATGCCGCGCATGAAGTCGCCCGTGCCCGGCTGCTCGACCTTGACCACCTCGGCGCCAAAATCGGCGAGCAGGGTCGCGGCAAAGGGCGCGCCGATGCGAGTGCCGAGGTCGAGGATGCGCAGGCCAGCGAGGGGCCCCGGCGCCGGCCCCTCCCCTGCACCCGAGGGGGCGGGAAGGCTCACCGTGCCGCCCCTCCCCCGTACGCCCGGCCGCATGCGCAACCGTTGTGACGGCACTTCTCCAACCCAGGGAGTCGCGTCACCCCGCGCGCGTGCGCTCGGCCGCGTGAGCCGCCCCGGCGCCCTCTGCCCTCGTTCCCGATCATGCGCGCGGCAACCCCAGTGCCCGTTGCGCGATGAGGTTGCGTTGGATCTCGTTGGAGCCGGCGAAGATGCTGGCCGCGCGGTAGTAAAGCCAGGATCGCGCGAGCCGGCCGCCGGCGATGGCGTGCGGCCCCTCCCACAGGGCCGCGGCCGGACCGTGCACCTCCATCACCACGTCATGCATGCGCTGGCTCATTTCACTCCAGTAGAGCTTGATGAACGAACTCTCGGGCCCGAGCTTCTCGCCACGCACGATGCGCGTGAGCGTGCGCAGGTTGTTGAGACGCGCCAGTTCGACCTCGATCGCGCATTGCGCGACGCGATCGCGCCGGACGGCGTCGCCACCACGTTCGGCCACGAGTTTCCTGAGCGAGTCGAGCAACATGCGATGGATCACGAGCTGGCGCGGCGAGGTGCCCCGCTCGTGCGCCAGCGTCGTCTGGGCAATCGCCCAGCCGCCGCCGGGTTCGCCGATCAGGTTCTCGCGCGGCACCTCGACATCTTCGAGCAGGACTTCGTTGAATTCGCTGGATCCCGTCATCTGGCGAAGCGGTCGCACCTCGATTCCCGGCGAGTGCATATCGACGACCAGATACGAGATGCCGCGTGCGCCCCGCGTGGCCGGGTCCGTGCGCGCCAGCAGGATGCCGTAATCGGCGTATTGCGCCCAGCTCGTCCAGACCTTGCGCCCGTTCACGATGAAGCGGTCACCGCGCAGTTCGGCGCGGGTCGCGAGCGCCGTCAGGTCAGAGCCGGCACCTGGCTCCGAGAAGAGCTGGCACCAGATGTCGTCGGCGGAGAGAATGCGCGCGAGCCAGCGCTCGCGATGGGCCGGGGTGCCGTGCCGCATCAGCGAGGGACCGACCAGATTGACACCGATCCGGTTGATGAGCTCGGGCGCACGCGCCGCCGCCATCTCCTCCTGCAGGACGAAGTTCTCCTCGGGCCCGGCACCGCGGCCGCCGTACTCGACCGGCCAGTGCACGCCGGCCCAGCGAGCCGCGGCGAGCTGGCGCTGCCAGGCGCGATGGAACTCGAACTCTTCGTCGAGCGTCGCGAACTCGCGCTCGTCGCCCAGGCCAAAGCCGCCCGGCGTGTGCGCGACGAGCCAGGCCCGCAGCTCGCTGCGGAAGGCACAGGCCGCAGCCGAGAAGCGCAGCTCCATGCCGGCGAGGATTAGGCGGCAGACCCGGGGCTCGCAAACGCGGCGTGCGGCGGGGCGCGAGCTCCCCGCGCCTCGCCGCACGCCCGTGGACAGCCGCGTGCGGACGGCTCCCGCTCAAGCCGCGGAAGTCACGCCATGGTCGATCCACGACAGAACCCAGAGCCCGCAGGGATCTCGCCCCCACGGATGATGACGGCGGGCCCCGGCTCGAAGCCGATCGCAACGGACCACGTTGCCGCCGCGGTGCGAGAATCGATCACCATCGAGGCAGCGAAATCGCGACTCAGGCCCTGGAGCCGTGCCACGAGATGGGTCGTGTTGCCTGCTCTTGCAGGTCTGCCAGATCCCAAGGGGGCCGGTGTCCCGGAATCCGGGCCGTTGCTGGCAGGTGCCTTGCCCCCTCCGGCAGGGCTCGACAGGTAGGGGGCGGCGGGACGGGATGCGACGATTCAAGGACGGCAGACGGGGTGCGTGCGGGTCCGCGCGGCAGGCCAAGGGGCTCATGGCCGGTCTTGCGGCCGTGGCCGCGTGCCTGTTCGGGGGGATACCCGCGACTGCACGCGCCGCAGTGCTCGAATCGATCGAGGTCCGGCCGGCCACGCTGACGCTCGCCCCCGGCGCGACGCGCGACTACGGCGCCATCGGCCACTTCTCGGACGGCTCGACCCAGAACCTCACGCCAGCGGTCGAATGGACCACGGGCAGTTCGCGCCACGCCACGGCCTCCAACGACGCCGGCAGTCTCGGCCGCGTCAGCGCCCGCGCGCCCGGCCAGACCGAGGTCCGAGCCACGCTGACCCATGGCACCACACGCACCCGCGGCACCGCCCAGCTCTCCGTGGACGGTGGCGCCATCGTCGAGCTCACGACCCGCCCGTCGAGCAAGTCGCTCGAGGTTGGCTTGACAAAAACCTTCTCGGTGCGCGCACGCTGGGCGAGCGGCTGGGAGGACAAACTCACCGACGGCGTCGTCTGGTCGTCAAGCGATCCGGGCATCGCGCGCATCGCCGGTCAGGACGCCGAATCCGCCGTGGTCGAGGCGCTGCGCACCGGCACGGTGACGATCACAGCACACCACGCCGCAAGCGGGCGCAGCAACACCGATGGTGCGACCTCCGTGCGGGCCCGGGTCGAGCGCATCGCGATCGAACCTGCCCGGACCGTCCTCGGCGCCAACATGCTGAGCCATCTCGAGGTGCGCGCGTTCCGGGCCGACGGCTCGACCAGCGTCGTCACCGACGAAGTCGAGTGGACGCTCGACCGTGGTGATGTGATCTGGCTCGCGACCGAGCCGGGCAACGAGGGCGCGATCCGCGCGCGCGCCAACGGCGAGGTCCGCATCACGGCCCGCGACCCGGCGCGCAACCTCTCGACCGCAACCGGCGGCGACGCCACGGTGCGGGTCGCGGGACGGCTGACCGAGCTGCGCGTCACGCCCGAGCCCTTGCGGATCACCGCCGGTAGCGCGCGCAACGCCGCCGCCATCGGAGTGTTGAGCTCGGGCGAGTTGACCGGCGATCTGCGCGAAGAGGTGGCGTGGGCGGTGACCGACCCGACCATCGCCACCGTCGATTCGAGCACCGACGATCGCGGGCGCGTCACGGGCCTGCGCGCGGGCACCACCACGCTGCGCGCCCGAGACGTCTGGACCGGCGTCGCGTCGAGCGCGGTCGACAACCTCGTGGTGCGCGGCGAGCTGCGGAGCCTCGTGGTCGAGCCGCGCGATCTCACCGTGCCGCGCGGCGTTCGCTTGCCGCTGCGGGCCTACGGCGTGCGCAGCGACGACACGCGCAGCAACCTGACCTCTCAGGCCGAGTGGACGAGTTCCGACCCAGCGGTGGTCGCCATCGACGCAGCGGGCGTGGCCCGCGCCGTCGGCGAGGGCACGGCCCGCATCGAGGCGCGCGATCCCACCTCGGGCCTCGCCTCGGCGGCGACCGGCGGCGGCGCGATCGTGCGCGTCGCGGGCGAATTGCTCGCGCTGCGCATTGACCCCGCACCGCTGCGCGTCGGCGTCGGCGCGACGCGCAAAGCCGCGGCCTACGGCACGCTCTCGACCGGCGGCGAATCGGGGGACCTGCGTGAAGCACTCGAATGGAGCGTCGGCGATCCGGAGCTGGCACGCGTCGGCGACGGCACGGGCGAACTCGACCGCGGCGAGGTCCTGGGACTCACCGCCGGGTGGACCACGCTGGTGGCGCGGGATCCCGCATCGGGCATCGAATCCACGACGAGCGAGAACCTCTGGGTGCAAGGGGAACTGCGCGACGTCGACATCGAGGCCGGCAACGACGGCGTGCTGCCCCAGGGCGTGGCGATCGAGTTCAAGGCTCGCGGCACCTATACCGACGCCACAACGGGCAACGTCACCGACAAATGCCGCTGGTCGTCGGACAACCCGACCGTCGCGACGGTCGACGACGAGCCGCCGGGCCGCGGCACCGTAGTCGGGCTCCGGCTGGGACGACAAACCACGATCCGGGTCGACTGCAACGGCCGACTCGACGCCAGCGAAGTCACGGTCGTCGGCGACATGCTCTCGCTCGCGATCGATCCTGCGAGCTACGCCGGACGAGCTTTCCGCAGCAGACGCTTCCGGGCCTGGGCCACCTGGACCGGCGGCAGCGAGCCGACCGACGCCTCGCGCCAGGTGGCGTGGCTCTCCACCAGCCCCCGCGTCGCGCGACTCACCGGCGAGGACCCGGGTGTGGTGGAGTTCGTCGGCAACGGCACAGCGCAAATCGTCGCCACGGCGGCGTCGGGTCATTCGGCTGTGGCCGAGGTCCGGGTCAGCGGCGGCCTGCGCGAAATCGCCATCGTCCCCGACCGCGCGACGATGCGCGGCTCGAGCGGCCGCTACCTGCAAGCGATCGGCACGCTGGACGACGGCCGCGAGATCAACGTCACGCACGCAGTCGAGTTGACGTCCAGCAACCAGACGATCGTCCGGCCCTGGCCCGGCGAGGACCGGCCGGCACTCGTATTGACGGGCAACGCCAGCGGCCAGGCGACGGTCACCGCACGCCACCCGAGCGGCCTCGAGGCGCGGGCGACGATCGAGGTGACAAGCCTCCTCGAGAGTCTGTCGATGCGGCCCACGAGCCGGACGCTGCCGCCGGGCCGCTCGCACCGGGTGCTGGTGCTGGGCCGCTACTCCGACGGCACGAGCACGCCCGTCACGCCTTTCGTCGAGTTGCGCTCGAGCGACCCGAGCGTCGTCACGGTGAGCAACGAATTCGAGCATCCCGGACGCATCACGGCGATCGGACCGGGGGTCGCACGGATCACGGCGCGCGACCCGGCCTCGGGCCGCGAGTCGGCCGGCGCGACCGTGGTCGAGGTCCGCTGAGCGGCGCAGCCGCTGCGACACACGGGGCGCTCGCTCCAGTTCGACTCGGCGCGACCGGGGTCGAGATCGCGGGGCGGGTGGAGCTGACGCGAACTCGGGCGCTCGGGGCTGGCGGCAACGCAATCGGTCTCGTAGAGCCGGCAGAACTGCGGCGCGAGTGGAGGAGCGCATTCCTGCCAGCGCCCGAGCGATGCCCATGCACCTCTCCTCGCCGAGCCTGGGACGCCGCCGTGCGGTACTGCTGCCGGGCCTGCTCGCGATGCTCGGCGCCTGCGCGCAAACCGAGCCCGCGCCCGTGCTCGTGCCGGTGGCACGTCTCACCGCCGAAATCGCCAACCGGCCGAAGGTCCGCTCCTGTGAGATCGACGACGAGATCCGCCCGGCGCTGGGCTGCCCGGGCGTATTTCCATTGCTGGACACGCGCATCCCCTTTCCGCCCTCGCACCGCGCCCGGGTCACGGTCGAGCTGCCGGAGAATCTGCGCGACCGGCCACTCGCACTCCGCCCGGTGGTCGCCACCACCGACGCGGCCGGGTTGATTCCGCTGCCGGCGGTCCTCACGCGCGGCACGCACGCCCGCGTCGCGCTCGAGATCGCGGTGCCGCCGCTGCGCCACGAGGGCACGCTGCGCATCCTGGTGCAGGCCATAGCCCTCGTGCCGCGGCCGCACCGCTGGCGCACCCGGCCGATCCCCGTGCCGCCGCAGGCGATCCTCAGCGTCGGCCTCGGTGTTGCGCCGGTCGCCTTCGAGGCCGGTGCGCCACCGGTCGAACTCATCATCAGCGCGCGCACCGAGGACGGCTCAGCGCGCACCTTGCTCCGCGAGCGGATCGATCCCGTGGACGGCCCGCGCGGCTGGATCGAGCGACACATCGATCTTGCAGCGCTGGCCGGTCAAGCGGTGTCGTTCACCTTCCTCGCGCGCTGGCTCGGCCCCGGCGCCGATGGCGGGCCGGGATTCGGCGCACCACTGTTCGGCGCGCCGATCATGCTCGCGCAGGAGCCGCGTGAGGACGGCGCGAACGTCGTCCTCATTTCGCTCGACACGCTGCGCTCGGACTTCGTCGGCGCGACGCTCGATGGCATTGCACTCACCCCCTTCCTCGATCGCCTCGCGGCGCAGGGCACGCGCTTCGAGCAGGCCGTGGCGCCCTATCCCTCCACCACGGCTTCCCACATGAGCCTGCTCACCGGCGTCTATCCCGCGAAACACCAAACCATCTTTGCCGGCACGAAGGCCCCCGAGGGTCTACCGACGCTCGCCGGCACGCTGGCCCAGGCCGGCTGGACGACGGGAGCCGTCACCGAGAACGGCATGATCACCGCCGTCTCGGGCTTCGCCCGCGGTTTCGATACTTACCGGGAGAACAAATCGGTCAGCATCTGGGACGCACGCGGTGATATCGAAACGACCTTCGACGAGGCCCGGCGTTGGCTGCGCCGCCACCGCGAGCAGCGCTTCTTCCTCTTCGTCCACACCTACGAGGTGCACGATCCCTACACCCCGCCACCCCGGCACGATCGCTTCAGCGCGACCGGCGCGACCGGCGGCAGCCGCAGCGGCACCGAGAAATCGCGACGCAAGTACGCCGGCGAGGTGCTCTACGCCGATCAAATGGTCGAGGACCTCGTCGGCGAACTCACTCGGCTCGGGCTCGAGGGCGACACGATCGTCGTCGTCACCTCCGATCACGGCGAGGAGTTCGGCGAGCACAAGGGCTGGTACCACTCCTTCACCGTCTATGACGAGGTTCTACGGATTCCGGTCTTGCTGCGTGGCGGCCGGGTCCCGGCGGGGCTGCGGGTTGCCGAGCAGATCTCGCTCATCGACCTGGCCCCCACCCTGCTCGATCTGGTCGGCGTGCGGCCGCCGCCCGACATGCATGGCCAGAGCTTGCGCCCGCTGCTCGCCGGCGGGCGCAAGCTGCCCGGTATGCGCGTGCGCTACATGGAGGGGCCGCTCGACAACGGCCGCGGACCACAGGGCGGGCGGCTGATCGGAGCACGCGACGCGAATCATAAATTCATTGGACGTGAGTTCGGCACCGACCCAAGCGAGATCTACGATCTGGTCCGCGACCCCGGCGAGCAGAAGAATCTCGTCGCCAACATCTGGCTGCGCGCCCGCGGTCGCCAACTCCTCGACCACTACCGCGACCTGCTGCGCCAGGGAGACGAGACCAACGTCGACGACACCGAGGCCGACCGCCCGCTCGAGCCAGCGGTCGAGCGCAAACTGCGCGCCCTCGGCTACCTCGACTGAGCGTCCCTGAAGGAGCAGCGCTGCGGGGCGCGCACCGCGATCCAGCTTGATTGCATCAGAGCACTGGTGCTGATATGCCTCGGCATATCATGAGGACCTCGATCGAGATCTCGGACGCGCTCCTCCGCCATGCGCGCCGGGTCATTGCGCGCCGACGGGTGACGCTGCGGCAGCTCGTCGAAGATGGTCTCCGCCAGGTGCTCGCTGAGCCCGATCACGAGCCGTTTCGCCTTCGCGACGCAACGTTCGACGGTGAGTTCGGGTTCGCGCCGAACTCCGGTCCTGCCCAGATCGCGGAGGTTCTGCAGGAGATGCGGGAACCCAAGCTCGGGCGATGATCGCCGTCGACACCAACGTGCTGGTGTACGCGCACCGGCCGGAGGCGCCCTTCCACGAGGTGGCCCAGGCGCGCGTCCGCGAGCTGGCGGAGGGGCACGCGCGCTGGGGGATCCCGGTCCACTGTGCGGTCGAGTTCATGGGTGTGGTGACTCATCCACGACTCTGGAAGCAGCCCTCGTCAATGACACATGTAGAGGCGCAGCTGGCGGCGTGGGCCGAATCGCCTTCGCTGCGCTGGCTCGCGGAGGGCGAGGAGTTCTGGCGCACGCTCGCGGCGGTCGCCGCTGGGGCGCGCACGCAGGGGGGCGCGATCCACGACGCCCGCATCGCTGCGATCTGTCGCGACTACGGCGTGACAGTCCTGTGGACGGCGGATCGGGACTTCGGGCGCTTTCCGTGGCTCACCACGCGCAACCCCCTGGTGGCTTGACCCCCTCACGGAACCGCGCCCCCGCGGGCCGCGTTCCGGGCAGCCCCCGATCTCCGGACGGCAACGGGCTCGCTGCAGGCCCAGACTGCGATGTAGGCAACTAGAGCCTAATGTGCAGGCATGAAGAAGCAGGCAAAGAGATCGGCGCCTGCAAACAGCGCCAAGGCGAGGCGCGGGGCGACCGTGCAGTACACCGTCCGGGACGTTCCGTCGCACGTCGACCGCGCCCTCCGGCGCAAGGCCGTGGACGAGGGCAAGAGCCTGAGCCAGATCTTGCGGGACAGCCTGGCCAAGGAGGCGGGCGGCGACGCGGTGATGGTGCTCCATCGGGATCTCGACGCGCTCGCCGGAACATGGCACGACGACCCCGACTTCGACCCCGCCATCGCAGAGCAGGACCGCGTCGATGAGGCGATGTGGCGATGTGGATTGCGATCGACACGAACCGCAACGTCGACTTCGCGTGGGGCAACGAGGAGGCGCTCGACAGAATCCGCCGCGCGCGGCCGGTGGTGGCCAGCGCGACTGCGCGCGCAGGTGCCACGCGGGCACCGGGGTGTGGGCGCGGGTGCTCGTCGCGGCGCCTTGCCGGTAGGCGAAATAAAAGCGAATCTCCGCCCTCATGGGTGGACGCTACGTCGAACTGCGCTCGCAGAGCGCCTTCTCGTTCCTGCGTGCCGCCGCCCTCCCCGAGGATCTCGTCGCGCGCGCGGCCGCGCTCGGGCTGCCGGCGTTCGCGCTCGCGGATCGGGGCGGACTCTCGGGGGCCGTGCGGGCCTGGAAGGCCGGCTGCGCGGCCGGGGTGCGGGTGCTCGTCGGGGCGGAAGTCGATCTACCCGGAACCGCAGGTGCGCTGCTCCTGCTCGCCACCAATTCGTGCAGCTACCGCCACCTCTGCCGCCTGCTCACGCTGGGGCACGCCCGCGCCGGCAAGCATCATTGTGTGGTCACCCTCGCGGAGATCGAGGACAACGCCACCGACCTGATCTGTCTGGCCGGGGGAGAGCGCGGTGTTCTCACGGCGGCACTGCGCGCCGGTGACGAAGAGGGCGCGCGCGCCCGATCCTCGCATCTGGCCGGTCTCTTTCCCGGCCGACTTCGGGTCGATCTTCAGCGCGGCCGGGATGCGCGTATCGAGCGCAGATTCCGAAAACTGCGCGATCTGGCCGTGGCGGTGGGGCTGCCGATCGTTGCGACCGGCGACGTCCGGGTGGCGGGGCCGCGCGAGAGTTTCCTGCTCGACGTTCTCGACTCGATCCGGACCGGCGTTCCGGTGGCCTCCCTCGGCCGGCGGTCGCGCTTGAACCTTGAGAGCGACTTCGTGGACGAGCGCGAGATGGCGTGCCGCTTCCACGATCTTCCGGAGGCACTCGCCGAGAGCGTGGCGATCGCCGAGCGCTGCGAGTTCCAGATCGCGGGCATCGGCTATCGCTTTCCGGAGGTGACGCTACGCGCAGGCGTGACGCCACTCGCCCGCCTGCGCGAACTCACCGGTGAGGGCGCGCGGCAACGCTGGGGCAGCCCGCTGCCCGCAGCCGTGCAGCGACAGATCGAGCACGAACTCGCCGTCATCGGGAGGCTCTCGCTGGCCGGCTACTTCCTGGTCGTCGAGGACATCGTGCGCTGGTGCCGCGGGCGCGGCATCCTCGTACAGGGACGCGGCTCGGCCGCCAGCAGCGCGGTCTGCTACGCGCTCGGCATCACCGCGGTCGACCCGGTGCGAATGGGGCTCCTCTTCGAGCGCTTCCTTTCACTGGAGCGCAGCGAGTGGCCGGACATCGACCTCGATCTGCCCTCGGGGGAGCAGCGCGAAGCGGTCATTCAGTACGTCTATCGCCGTTTTGGTGGAGAGGCACCCGGCGCGGAGCTCTCCGCCGCCGGGGCGCGGGTTGCGATGACCGCGAACGTCATCACCTGGCGCACGCGCGGTGCCCTGCGCGAGGCGGCGCGGGCGCTCGGCTTTCCCCCGCTCGAGGTCGAGCGCCTGGCCCGCCGCCTCGCGGAGGAAGAAGGGCGAGCGGTGACCGGCGCGGCGGTGGATCTCCCGCGGCTGGTGGCGGCGGATCCGGCACGGGCGGAGCCGGCCTCACCGCGCCTGCGCCAGCTCGCGCGCTGCGTCGAGGGGCTGCGCGGTCTGCCGCGTCATCTCGGCCAGCATCCGGGCGGATTGGTGGTCTCGGCCGGGCGCCTCGACGAGGTCGTGCCGATCGAGCCCGCGACCATGCCGGGACGCCTGGTGATCCAGTGGGACAAGGAGGACTGCGCCGATCTTCGCATGATCAAAATCGACCTGCTTGGACTAGGCATGATGGCGGCGCTCGAGGAAGCGATTCCGCTGGTCGAGTCGGCCGAGGGCATCCGCCTCGATCTGGCCCGCCTGCCGATGGACGACGCGCGGACATGGCAGATGATCCAGCAGGCCGACACCGTTGGCGTCTTCCAGATCGAATCACGTGCGCAGATGGCGACGTTGCCCCGGATGCGGCCGGCGAATTTCTACGATCTCGTCATCCAGATCGCGCTCATCCGGCCGGGGCCGATCGTCGGCGACATGGTCCATCCCTACCTCGCGCGTCGCGCCGGGCGTGAGCCGGTGCGTTACGCGCACGAATGCCTCCGACCGATTCTGGAGCGTACGCTTGGAGTGCCTCTCTTCCAGGAGCAGATGCTGCGCATCGCCATGGTGGCGGCCGGCTTCAGCGGTGGCGAGGCCGAGGAACTCAGACGGGCGATGGGGTTCAAGCGTTCGGCCGAGCGGATGCAGGCGCTCGAGACGCGCCTGCGCACGGGCCTGGCGCGACGGGGAATCACGGGAGAGGCGGCGCGAGAGGTCGTGCGTGGCATCGAGTCGTTCGCGATGTACGGCTTTCCCGAGTCGCACGCCGCGAGTTTCGCGCTGATCGCGTGGGCTTCGGCGTATCTCAAGGCGCACCACCCGGCGGCTTTCCTGTGCGCTCTGCTCAACGCCTGGCCGATGGGTTTCTATCACCCGGCGACCCTCGTCAAGGATGCCCAGCGCCATGGCGTCGAGGTACGGCCGATCGACGTCTGCGCATCGCATTGGCGCTGCACGCTCGAGCCCGCTGCGGCGCGCCCGCCGGCGGTGCGGCTCGGGCTCTGCTTCGTGCGCGGCCTGCGGCGTGAGGCCGGCGTGGCACTGGTGGCGGCGCGGGCACGTCAGCCGTGGCGCGAGAGCGCCGATCTGGCCGAGCGCGTGCCGCTGACACCGACCGAGTTGGCCAGTCTGGCGGAGGCCGGTGCGCTCGCCGCGCTGGCTGGGCGCGGGCGGCGGCGGGCGTTGTGGCAGGTGCTGGCGTTCGACGGCTGGGGACGGGGAGTCGTGCCCGCGGCGTCGTGGCGCGAAACGGACCATGAGCGGCCGCTCACCGCTGCCCGCGGTTCCGCGCCGCCTGCATTCGCGCACGCGCCGTCCGTGGAGGCGTTCTACGAGGACGAGGTTTTCGAGTTCGGCGCGGTCGCAACCGAATCCGCCAGCGCGGCAGTGCCAGAATTCGATGTTGGCGCGCGCGGGCCGCGCGAGAGAGACACTGCCGGGAGAGATCCGGCCAGGATGGCGGCCGGCGAAAGGAGCGTCCCTGGAAGGAAGCCGTTCGAGATGGACGCTTTCGAGGAGACTCTTGCTGATTACCGCTTGACTGGCTTGACCGTCGGGCCGCAGTTGGTGGCACACCTGCGGCCATGGCTGCACGCCCGCGGGGTGCTGCCGCTGGCGGCACTGGCGGGCAGCGCCGACGGGCGCTGGGTGAAAGTCGGCGGCGTGGTGATCGTGCGCCAGCGGCCGCCTGCTGCCGGTGGCTGCTGTTTCGTGACCCTCGAGGACGAGACGGCGATCGCCAGCGGCATCATCCTGCCGCGCATCTACGAGCGCATCGGCCGGCGTCTGTGGGCGTCGTCGTTGGTCGTCGCCGAGGGCCGCATCGAGCGTCGCGACGGGGTGCTGCACGTGCGGATCGAGCGCCTCGAGGCCCCACGCCCCCCGGAGCAGGAAGCGGACCCGCGCCGTGGGCCGCCACGCGAGGGCGCGCCACCTCGTGGTCACCGGCGCGGCGCAAGCTGACTTCCCGTGCGCGCAGGTACCGGCCGCCCACGTACCCGCGCCAGACCCGTGCGTTACCGGATCGAACGGCGCCGCCGGCCCCTTGCCTGGGCCGCCTCGGCGCCACGGCCACGAATGCGGCGGTGGCGGGGCATAGAAGGCACGCTCTTCCGGCAGAGATGTGGAAACTCTGTTCGCCGCGAGGCCCAGACGTGATATTCGCGCGCGCAATGGTTTTGCGGCCGCAACGCAACACAGCCGACGCTGCGGCGGAGATCCCGAGCCAGCGTCCGCACCCGCGCGTCTTCGTCGGCCGGAAGGCCGCGCTCGCCAAGCTGGCGACGCTCGGCGCACGGGCGCGGGCTGGGCGAGGCGAGTTCGCTCTGGTTTGTGGCGAGGCCGGGATCGGCAAGACCTCGCTGCTCGAGCATGTCGCCGCCAGCTTCGGAGGACTCGCCGCGCAGGCAACATCGCTACCGGCCGATGACGGGCCGGCCTTGTCGCCATGGCGCTCGATCGTGGGAACGTTGCTCCATCGCACCGACCACGCCGCACTCGCGCCCGGCCTGCGAGCCGAGTTCGAGATCTTCGCGGCCGGAGGTGCGACGGATACGGTCGGCGAGGGCAATCCGGCGGCGGCGAGCTTCGCGCTGTCGCGGGCGATCGGCCGTCTGGTCCGGGCGTGCGGGCCCACTCTGATCACGCTCGATGACCACCACTGGGCCGACCCCGCGTCGCGCCACCTGCTCGAGCGCCTCGCGGCGTCGGTCGCCGAACTCCCGGTGCTGCTGGTCGTCGGTCTGCGCGATGGCGAGATCGAGCCCAAGACTCTGGCGAGACTGCTGCGCCTGGCGACCTTGATCCACCTCGACCCGTTCTCCGCCGCCGAGGCAAGGGCGCTGTTCGACGCTCTCGGGGAACCACCCGACCGGCTCGAGCGACTCATGGACGCCAGCGCCGGTAACCCACTTCTACTGACGGACATGATCGTCACAACGGGAGCGTCGGAATCGGTGGGTGTCTCGCTCTCCGGCCGATTCTTCCTCCGCGAACGGATAGCCTCCCTCGATGCGGAGACCCTCGAGCTGCTGCGCGTGCTCGCCCTGATCGGCCAGCCTCTCCCACTCGATCGGCTCGCGGGACATCTCGACCAGCCTCGGCCCCTGGTGGCCGAGCGGGTCGAGCGGGCGGTTCGTGCCGCGCTGCTATGTGCCGACCCGCTCGATCCGAGTCGCTATGATTTTGTCCACGACATCTATCGCGAAGCCGTGTTGCGCGATCTGCCGGCGGCAGACCGGCAACGCTCCCACCTCGAAATCGCGCTCGAACTCGGAGCCGACAGCGACATCGCTCGCGGCTCCGCGGCCGAACTCGCCCGCCATCTGCTGGCAGCGGGGAAGTTGGCCGATCCGGCGCGGGTGAGCCTCTGGTGCCAGCGGGCCGGGCGCGAGGCCATGGCGGCTGCCGATTCGCTGCGGGCGGTCGAGTGGTTCGAATCCGCCCTGCACGCCGATGGTGGCCGGCCCACCGGCCGCAGCGCGGATTCGCCGCAGGACCGGCTACTCGATCTGGCCCGGGCGCACGTCCTCTCGGGCAGCCGTGCGCAGGCCGAGGAAATCTACGCTCACCTCATGGTCGACGCCCGTACCGCTGGCGATGCCCGCCTGCTCGCGCGGGCGGTACTGGGCCTGACGAGCCCGCCGACTTCCTCCCAAAATCCGAGGAAGGAACTCATCGCTCTCCTCGAGGAAGCGTTGCGCACGATCGGCCCCGACGAGCTCGCCTTGCGCGCCGGGCTCGGCGCGCGACTGGCGAGCGCGACCTATTTCCAGAGCGACCTCGCTGCGTGCCAGCAGCTCGCTGGCGCCGCAGTAGAAGAGGCGCGCCGAACGGGCGACCGGGCCCTCCTTCTCTCGACGCTGCTGTCACACCGGTTTGTCCTCTGGGGGCCGGATCAGATGGAGGTGCAGGAGGCTATCCTCGCCGAACTCTTCGCGCTGCACAGAGAGGGGATCGGCAACTCGCGGGACCGCCAGATGATCCACATCTGGGGCGCGCAGCATCGGCTGGTCCAGGGATCGCGGCACCATCTCGACATCGCCCTCGCCCGCTGGCGGGCGGAGGTCGAACGCACCAACGCCCCGGGCCTCCTGGCGTCGCTGCAGTTGGTCGAGGGAGCATGCGCCCTCATGGACGGCAGGCTCGAGGCAACCGAAGCCGCAGTGGCCTCGGTCACGCAGGAGTTCTCCGACCTGGAAGATCCCGACCTCGAGAACCGCCGCCAATACTGCCTGGTGCAATTCTTCCGCGTTCGTCGTGAGCGGCGCGACCTGGCAACGCTTGAGACCGTCGTGCGCGCACTGGTCGCCGAATACCCGGGGGGCGCGATCTGGCGGGCGGGGCTTGTGATGCTGCTCGCCGACGAGGGCCGCACCGAGGACTGCGTGGCTGAGATCGAGCGCCTACGCGCGGGCGGGTTCGCGCAGATCCCGCGCGATGGCAACTGGCTGCCGGCGATGGCGGCGCTCGCCGAAGCCGCCGCATCCCTCGAGCACCGCCCGGCGGCGCGCGAGATCCTTGACCTGCTCACGCCGCTATCACCGCGCAGCGTGGTGGTCGCAACCGGCGTCGATTGCTGGGGGTCCCTGTCCCGCTATCGTGGCCTGCTGCACGAGGCTCTTGGGCAGCACGACGCGGCGGCAGCAAGTTTCGAAGCGGCACTGAGCGAGGATCAGCGTGCAGGAAACCTGCTCGCTGCCGCCTACGACCAGCTCGGACTGGCGCGCCTGCTGCGCCGGGAGGCAGGGCCGGGATCGGGGCGACGCGCCAAGCGACTGCTCGCGAAGGCCCACGAATTTGCGCTTGGACGGGGGCTCTCGCGCCTGCTCGGGCTGATCGATGCCGCCACCGTGGAGCCCGCAGCGGTGCCTCGCGCCCAGGCCAGCGTCGCCTCGGGCCGACGCACGGCGATCTTCCGCCCCGATGCCACCGGCTGGACGGTCGGGTGGGAAGACGAGCCCCTCCTCCTGCCCTCGACGCGCGGCATGGCACCTATCCACCGCTTGCTCCAGACGCCCGGCGAGACGGTGTCGGCGGTCGAGCTGAACCAGAGCGAGGCCGCAGCAATCGGCGCGAGCACCCTGCGCGAGTTGCAGGTCGCGCAGGGTGCGGGTTCCCCGACCCCACTTCTGGATCGGCAAGCTCTGAACGAAATCCGGGTGCGACTCGAGGATCTCCACAAGGAGATCAGCGCGGCGGATGAGGCCAACGATCTCGGTCGGGCCGAGAGCCTGCGCGCCGAGGTCGACCGCATCACCGAGATCCTCGAGAGGGGCCTCGATCACCGCCACCGCTCGCGCAGCTTCGTCAGCGAGACCGAGCGCGCCCGGATCAATGTCACACGAAATATCCGCGCGGCCATCGGCCGACTGCGCCAGGTCACGCCCGACCTGGGCCAGCATCTCGATCGGCTGATCACGACGGGCCGGATGTGCTCCTACACCCCCGATCCGCTCGCACCGCTCGATATCGTACTGCACTGAGAGGGCGTGGGCGTTTCCCTGATTCCGGGTCCTGGCGGGGCCAGAGGGGTGATGGGCCTCTCGCCGTCGCCGCCCCACCTCCGCCGCAGTTCCTTCACGGCCCCTGAGGCCCGGGACGCCGGACGACTCGCAACTTCAGCGTGGCCCGGTCTCCCCCCGCGCCCGACGCCGGCGGCTGGGCGCCGGGCGAGCGGCGGCCTCCGGCGGTGCTTGCGTCTCGCGTTCCTGCGGGCCCGCGCCGGGCGGCTTCGGCTCGCCGACTCGGCTCCCCGCCCTGCCGGCAAGGATGTCGAACAAGTCGCCCAGGTGTCGGACCCGTCGCTGGTCGCGGTGGCGCGACTGGCGCAAGCGCTCGAGCAGCTTCTTCGTGGCGTCCCCGGCCATCTCGTGGGGGAACCGTTCAATCCCATGGAACAGTGTTCCCTCCCGGCCGCCCCGCGCGCGGACCGGGAAGGTACGCCAGTGCGGATGAACCCTCTGCGGTTGGAACACTTCGCCACGGGCGCATCCGCCGGCGGCCTGCCGACGCACCGCGCCAGCGCCTCGATTCCCGCGCCGAGTTGGAGAATCTCCCGGATGATGATCCAAGGGTCATTTTCAGCGACCGTACAGCGCTCAAAACCCACCTCTCGCCCCGAGAACGAACATTGTTCCCTGAGAACGAACGGTGAACATGTCCCTCGCCACGCACCTCTGCCTCACTCCAGGCGAGCCCGCTCCCCTGTGACCCGCAAAGACGGTCGCCGGCACGAACGCTCTACCCCGACCGAGCTGGCTGCCCCTGCGACGCGGGCAGGATCACGCCCTCGGCGCGGGCGGCTGTCATTCTCCCACGACCATGACCCAACGTATTCCGGGGTGTCGCAGGAGCATGACCCAAGGGGAGATCTCCGCTCGGGGACGTTCGCGCCGACTACGGAACGACAGCCCGTCCACAATCACGCGGCGCCGGGTCGGGCCGTGGTCGGCTCTGGGCAGTCGGGCTGGCCGCCGCAGCGGGGCTCGGGAGCGCCAGCCGTGCAAGCGGCTACCAGGCCGACCGTGCGCCGTCGCGTTCGAGGACGGCGGTGAGCGTCGCCAGCGCGCCTGTGCAAGCGGCTACCAGGCCGACCGTGCGCCGTCGCGGCGCGGCCGCGCCGCGAGTCCCTGGCGCAAGGCAAATGCCGCGACCATCACGCTGAGCGCAGCGAGAGTCCAGGCAAAAATCGGTGGGCCTGCCGGCGCGACGTCGATCTCCGCGACGTATCGTCCGGCGGGCCCCGCGCCGTCGCGCGCCTCGATCTCGATCCGCCAGCGGCCCGCGACCGAGAGCGGCACATGCGCCACCCCGAGCATGCTGCCGGCCGCCGCGACGGGCGTCGTGAAAACCTCGACGCGGCGGCCCGAGGTCACAGCCCGCACCGCAACGCGCACCCGTGGCGCGCGGGCGGCGTCGGCCCACTCCCCGGGCAGCAGCACCGCGAGTTCGACTTGACCGACGCGCACCGGCTGTGGCGAGAGGAAGACCTCCAGCGCGAGCGGTCCTGTGCGGTGGCCGGCGAGCGGCACACCAACGCTGGCCCCGGCCGCCCCCGCAAGCCAACTCAGCCCAACCCACAGCAACGCCCCCAGGCACAGCAGCCGCGCTCCCCCGTGCCACCACCAGCCCGCCGAATCCGACGACACCAGAGCCCCCGGGCCCGCGCCCTGGGCGCGGTCGCGCCGGCTCCTCACGGTCGCCACCCCGCAGCCGTGCCGCGCATCTCCATCGGAGCGAGGAGCACGCCTGCTGCGGCGGCAAAGATCAGCACCGCCAGGCCGAACCAGGGCAGCGCCAGTCGCGCCGCTGGCGCCAGCGCGATCGCACTTGACGTACCTGTCCTCACTGAATTAGCGGAAGCGACTTGCCCGGCCGTGGCGGCCGTCTCGGTCAGGTCGCGCGCGATGCGGCCGAGCACGGCGCAACTCATGACGAGCCCGACCGCGAGGGCGACCAGCGTCCCACTCCCCGCGCTGGTGGCGTGCGCGCTGGGGGCGGCCGCGATCGCGACGAGACCCGCGGGCAGGGCCGCGCCGGAGACACGCGCCGCAGCCGGCACCAGCGCCGCCCAGCCACTGGCGAAATGAGCGCAGAAATGAATCAGCCAGATCGCACAGCCGAGCGGTACGAGCGCTGGCACCAGCGCGGCCGCGAGCACGCCCACGCCGAGGCGCAGATGTGCGAGCCGGCGGCCGAGTGCCGCGGCGGCCAGCACGAGTGCGGGGGCAAGAGCGCCCAGCGCGAGCAGCATCCAGGCCGCGGTGACCACGCCACCGGACACGACGGCGAGCCCTGCCCGCGCACCGAGCCACGCCTCGCCACGCACCACCGGCGCGCTCATTCCAGCCGCGTTGACCAGCGCACCGAACACAAAGAGTCCCATCAGGGCGGCGAAATCCCGGCGGTGACGCAGCCTCCCGATCGAGGCGCGGGCGCCCGCGAACGCGAGTTCGCGCGTCGGCGTCCGTACCTGGAGCCCGACGTTCCCCACCGGGCAGGCGCGCACGCAATCGAGGCAGAAGGTGCAGTCGAGGTTGCCGCGCTTGGTCGGCAGGTAAAGGCCGAGTTCACAGCCGCGCCCGCCCGCGCCACCGCGCAGGCACTCGCGACTGGTGCAGCTGGCGCAAATCGCGGGCTCGCGCACCGCGACCTCCAGTGGTGACAACGTCGAGGCGACGAAGTTCATCTGCCCGATCGGGCAGAGCCATTTGCAGAAGCTCGCCCCGGCAAAGAGGACATCAACCACCAGCGCCGCTGCGAAGTAGGCCAGCACCACCCATGCGGTGGCACCCGGGTCGTCCCAAAGATCGAACACCTCGTAGGCCACGAACCCGCAGAGGAGCAGTGCCACCGCGATCCATTTGCGTCGGAGCACCCGTGGCCAGCGCCGATCCGGCCGCACCCAGCGTCGTGCCAGATCGCGCGGCAGCATGAAGGGACACACGCCGCAGAAGAGATTGCCCGCGGCCAGCAGGCCGGCGAAGAGCAGCGTGCGCCACCACGTCCATGGCAAAATACCAGCGAGGTTCTCGCTGCTGCGCACCGGCCCGTTCAGACCGTCCATCACCACAATCGCGGCAAGCCCGCAGAGCAGGAGCTGGACCGCGCGCCGCGTGCCGAGTGCGCCCACGAACCGGCCCAGACGGTGCCAGACCCGGACGTCGAGGCCCGCCGCCGCGCCGATCCTGACCGCACCCGGAGCCCACGCCCGCCACCACCCGGCGGTTCCAGGTGCCGGCTTCGCCAAGGCGCCGATCGCGGCCCCGCCCGGAACCACCGCCAAACGCCCGCTCGCTCCGGCAACGCCTCCCGGCACGAGTGCGCGGCCACCCACACCGTCAAGCCCGAGACGGCGCGGCGGCGCACCAGTACCGCCACCGACGGCCGCCACAGGCGCGAGGAGTCGCCCGACGATCAGCGCCACCGGCACGAGAAACGCCACCGAGCCCACGACCCACATCAGAGCCCCCGCACGGGCCTGATCCGCAAGTGCATCGATCCCCCACGGCCGGGGCACACCGGCGTAGTGCGGGTAGAGTACGCGCTCGCCGAAGACGAAGAGTGCGGCAAGTGCTGTGTTTTGCAGGTCGGCGATCAGCAAGTAAGGGATCATCGCCCAGCGAGACCAGCGCGGGTGGAAGGGCGGCGGCTCGACCAGCGGCCACCAGAAGAGGAGGCCCGCCGCGAGGAAAGAGGCGTGCTCGGCGGCGTGCCACTGCGGGTCGGCAAGCGCGCGCTGGTAGAGCGCGGGGAAGTGCCAGAGCCAGCTACTGGCGATCAGTGCGACGGCGGCCGTGACCGGATGAACCAGAACGCTGCCGAGCACGCGCAGGCGCGGGTCTGCGAAGAGTGGCGCCACCACCTGCCGCAGCACGGGGCGCGGCAGTCCGCGCAGAATCACCGCCGGCGGCGCGCCCAGGAGAAGCAGTGGCGGCACGACCATCGCGAGCAGCAGGTGTTGTGCCATGTGCGCCACGAGCAGGAACGCTCCGAGCCCGTCGAGCGGCGAATAGAGTGCGAGGCCCAGCGCGGCGAGCGCCGCAACGAAGCAGCCGCCGCGCCAACGCGGGAAGAGATCCGGTCGCCGCCGGCGCAAGGCCCGCGCGCCGCGCACCTCCACCGCGACGAGCAGAGCGAGCCCGAGCCAAGCGGTCGGATCGGGAGTCTCGAGACCCAGGGCTGGTGCTGCGGGCAGATTCACCTGATCGTCACCGGCGGCCTCGCGGCGAGCCTGCGGCTCCCGACACAGCACAGGAACCGCCACAGCGGAAGCGGCCGCAGGCACAGCGGCGTGCAGAAGACCGGTCCAACCGCCAAGCGGCCGCGAGGCAGTAGGTCTCCTCATCGAGAACATCGCCCCCTGCCGACGCGCGAGTTGCGTAGTCGGATTCTCGGCTCGGACCGCGAGCGCGCGCGGCTCCCAGGGGAAGTGCGCTCGCCCGCCGCGCACTCCACCCACGTCGCGAGCGCCGCAGCGGTTGCGTGCCGGCTCCCAGCTGCGGTCCTTGGAGTGGGCTGCGCCATCGCGTGGCACCAGGACCGGGGACTTCTCCCGCTATCCGGGCGGAATCGACTTTCCGCGTAATCGTCACCTTGGCGGAGCCACTTTCCCATGACAGGCTCGGTTACGCCCGCGTTCCCCCCCCGTGACGCGGCTGCATCCTCAGGAGGACCTCATGCAAGGTAGCGCCGCCGGAACCGGAACTCGGATGTCACGCAATGTCGCCATCTTCGCGTCTCGCGCCGCCGGGGCACCTGACCTGGGACAGCGCTGGCGCCGCGGGTCTCTGGTTTTGCTGGCCGCCCTGGTCGCGCTGAACGCGAGCAGCACGACGGCCGCAGCACTCACGGTTGAAGAGCTGGCCTGTCAAGGCATGGCTGCGACCCAGGCACGCGTCTACTTCGCTGCCGCGACGCGCGCCTACCGCACCTGCGGTCTGGCCATCGCTGCGGGCCAGCTTCCCGCAGCCACCGACTGCGGGGCGGACTCGGACGTCGCCGCCAAACTCGCCGCTGCCGACACGCGACTCCAGACCGGACTCGCCGCCAAATGCACGGATACACTGGTCGACGGCGTGACCTTCGGCGAGGAATGCCACGGCGTGGCCACGCTCGACGAACTCGCCGACTGCATCACGGCCTCGCATGGCGACCGTGCCGCAGAGCTCGGGGCCATCGTGATCGGCGATGCTGCGGCCATCGCCGACCCTGACGCCCGCAAATGCCAAAAAACATCGAGCGCCAAGGCGGTCGCACTCGCCGTCAAGCGCCTTGCCCTGCTCGACGCCTGCCGCGGCAAGATCGCCAAGGGTCGCCTGCCCTCGGGCACCGACTGTGCCGCCACGGTGGCCCCCCTGATGGCGGAAACCCGCGTCAAGGCAGTCGATGTGCTCGCGACGACCTGCAACAACGCCATGGTGGTGGCGATCGATCCCGGCGGCGATTGCGCCGCCGCGGATACCTTCGACGAGTTCATGGCCTGCTCACTCGGCGCCCATGCCAATAGCGTCGAGAGTCTCGTCGCCACCGTCTGGGGCGCCTCCGCCTTCGGCCGCGACGCCTCGGCCGAGCTGCTCACCAGCGCGGAGAACTGCGTCGGCGGACCGCTCAGCCGCTGCCGGACGGGTGACTTCCTGCTCCAGAACGACCGCATCCGGGTGGTCGTGCAGTCCGCCCAGCGCAACCTGCAGGGCGTCGGCCAGTACGGCGGAAACATCATCGACGCCGATTTGCGGCGAGCGGCCGGCGACCCCGATCGCGACAACTTCGAGGAGTGGCAGTTCGCCCTCAACCTCGAGAACGCCGCGCACTACACCGACATCGTCGTGCTCAACGACGGCAGCGATGCCGGACCGGCGATCATCCGCGCCACCGGCGTCGACGACCTGCTCGACTTCGTCAACCCGAGTTCGGTCGTGGTCAACTTCGGCTTCCCCTTCCCGGCGGCCGCCGACGACACCAATCTGCCGATCGAGATCGTCACCGACTATATCCTCGAGCCGGGGGCCAACACGGTGCGCGTCGAGAGCACGGTTCAGAACCTCGGCGCGACGCCGCTCTCACTCTTCCTCGGCGAGTACATCAATGCCTCGGGACAGGTCGAGACCTTCCAGCCCGTCTATGGCTTCGGCGAGCCGCTGGTCACCACCGCATGCACCGCGAGCGTGACCAACGCCTGCAACTGGATCGCGTTTGCCCCTTATGGCGAAGCCGAGGGCGTCTCGTACGGCTGGATCAACGAATCCCCGGGATCGACCTCGTTCTCGACCAGCGGCGTTACCGTGCCCATTCTCGGCAGCCAGGTGGTGCTCGCCTTGATCGGCGCGGCGGCACAGAACTTCACGCTTGCTGCACAGGGCGACGCGGGCGATGCGCTCACGATGCGGCGCTGGTTCGTGGTCGGCGACGGCTCGGTCGATGCGGTGGTGAACGCACGCAATCGCATCCAGCTCCTGCCCCAGGGCACGATCCAGGGCACGGTGACCGCCGGCGGGTCGGCCGCAGACGGCGCTCGTGTCTCGGTCTACGGCGCCGCGGGAGCGCTCTCGCTGGCGGCCAGTTCGGCCCACGTCATCACGCAGGCCCGCACGGCTGCTGACGGCACCTTCAGCCTCTCGATTGCTCCCGGCACCTACGACGTCGTGGTCGACGTACCCGGCCACCCCTACCTCGGCGGCGGCGCGACACCACAGGCAACGACGGTAACCGTCGCCGCCGACGGCACGGCCGACGTCAACATCGATCTGCCCTCCGCCGCGACCCTGACCGTGAACGTGACCGACGAGACGGGCACCGCCCTCCCCGCCCGCGTTACAATCGTCGGTTTCGACTCAAGCTCTGAAGTCGTCAACGCACAGACGGTGCTGGGCCTGATCAGCAACCGCACCGGCGTGTTCCGTGACCGCCGCGACGCGCCGCCGCACGGCATCGCCGCGGCACACTTCCTCGGTGTCGATGGCACTTCAGGCCCGATCACGATCGAGCCCGGCAGCTATCGCGTGGTCGCGTCGCACGGTCTCGAGTACTCGATCGACACCGCCGACGTGACGCTCACGACCGGCGGCAACACAACGCTCGACCTGCAAGTGGCGCCGGTGATCGACACCGCGGGCTTCATCTCGGCCGACTTCCACGTCCACTCGATCGACAGCCCCGACAGCCGCGTGACACGGCTCGAGCGCGTGGTGTCGATGCTCGGCGAGGGCATGGACTTCTTCACGCCGACCGACCACGACTCGCGCCAGGATTTCAATCCGGCGATCGCGAGCGCGGGGGCTGTGGGCATGATCTCGGTCGTGCCCGGCGCCGAGATGACCACCTTCGACTACGGTCACTTCAACGCCTGGCCGCTCGATATCAATCCGGCGCTGGTCAACGGCGGCTCGGTCGATCACGGCGGTGCTGCGCCGGCCGGACAAGACTTCCCCAGCTCTGGAAACTACAGCCTGACACCCGCCCAGATCGTCGCGGCCGCGCACGCCGACCCCGGCACCGACACCGTGCAGATCAACCATTTCTACAGCCATTTCGGGCTTGGCGACTCGGGGCTCGCGATCGACACCGGAGTCGAGCCGCCGCAGTCGGCCGTCCCCGGGAGTGTGCGACGGCTCGATCCGGCGGTGGCGAATTACTTCACCGACACCTTCGACGCGCTCGAGATTCTGATCGACTCGAATCGCAGCGACATCATCACCAACTTCTTCGGCCGCAACCTCGGCGACTGGTTCAACCTGATCAACCAGGGCATCGTCCGCACGGCCGTCGCCAACTCCGACACCCACCGCGTTCTGGGCACGCTCTCGGGCGTGCCGCGGACCATGGTCGCGTCGGCGACCGACGACCCCGGCGCGCTGGCGGCCATCGCCGAGACGCTGTCGGCGACCGTCAATGAGGGCCGGGCGATCGGCACCAACGGCCCGATGGTCCGCATCACCACCGAGGCCAGCTCGACCGGTCAGACAGGCGGGCTCGAACTCGGGCTGCCGCTCGAGATCGCGACCAGCGACGGCGCGGTCGACGTCACGGTCGAAATCCAGAGCCCGACCTGGGCGCCCTTCGACCGGGTCGAGTTCTACGTCAACCCGGTAACGACGCGCTCGTCCGCCCAGAAACAATCGGGCGCGGGCATGGTGACGCTCACGAGCTACGCCGTGACCCCAACGGCCGTGCACAACGCCGGCAGCCAGTTCAACGTGTCGTCGGTGAATGTCGACCCGAACGTGCCGGGCGCCTCGCGACTCGAAGCGACCACCACCCTCTCGCTCAGCGGGCTCACCGAGGACGTCTGGGTCGTCGCGATCGTGCGTGGCACCGACGGCATCTCGGCGCCGCTCTTCCCGGTGCTGCCCTTCGACCTGCGCACCACCGGCAACACGACACTCGCTCACCTCACCGACGGCAACCTTGGCGAGCAGGGCGTGCCGGCGGTGGCCTACACCAACCCACTCTTCATCGACGTCGACGGCGGTGGCTGGACGGCCCCGGGAGTTCAGGTCGCGCCGTGAGGCGGAACCTTCCTCACCGGCACCGGATCTTCTACCCGACCCTGCTCCTCGGCACACTCGCCGCCACCCTCGCGGTGGCGGCGGGTGGGACTCTTCCCGCCCGTCTCGCCGGTGCCGACGTCCTCGTCGAGGGCTCGGTCACTTCGATCTCGGACGTGGCCGACGGACGGCTACGTGCAGCTCAGGTCCGTGTCGCGCGCGTGCTCCGCGGGCCGGCCGTCAAGGATGAGGATCTCCGGGTCATCGAGGAGCGTCCGCTCGCCTCGCTGCCGCCCGCACTCGAGCAAGGCGACGAGGTGGTGCTGGCGCTGCGGCGCAAGCCACGCAGCTCGCTTCTCGATCAACACCTCGGCGGCGGCCCCTATCTCGAACTCATCGACGGCCGTAGCGGCGCACTGCATGCGGCCGACGTGACCGGGCGCGCGGCGGCGGGCACCCTGGCCGCGGACTGGCTCGTCTGGAGTGCGCCCGCCGACCTGAGCCCGGACGAACGGAACACAGCGGAGCGGGCACTGCTGGTGCGTACGCTCGCCCTCTCGGACCGCGCCGCGGCCGCGGACGCAGCGCGCGCGCTGGCCGGATTCGCCCCGCTCGGGGCCACAGCCAGCGCCGCGGACACGCCGGGGCTCGTCGTGCTCGGAGCCCACCTTGCCGCCGCCGACAGCACCGAGGGCGAACTCCGCGCCTTCATCGTTCTCGCCGGGCACAGCAAACATGCTTCGCTGCTGGCGCCCCTCGAGGCGGTTCCCGAGCGTCGGCCCCGGCTCGCCGCAGAGGTCTGGGACGCGCTCGCAGCCTTCGCCGCAGCACCCGACGAGCGTGCCCTGCGCCGTGCGCTGGCGAGCGACAAACCCGATCTTCGTCAAGCCGCGGCGGCGCGACTTTCGTCGAGCAGAACGCCGAGTGGGCGCGAGTTCGCCCGGGAAGCGGCCCGCGCCGACCCCTCGCCACAGGTCCGGGGCGCACTGGTCGCTCTGCTGGCGCAAAGCCCCGACCCCGCCGATGCCGCTGTCGTCGAGGAAAGATTCCGGGCGGATGCCGATCCCGCCGTGCGCGAGGCGGCGGCGCGCGCCCTCTTCGAGCGGGGCGATGATCGCGCCGCCGGAGCCTTCGCCCGCGTCGCTTTCGAGGGCGAGTCGCCCGAGCAGATGCGCGCCGTGGCGCTGCTGCGCGCGCTCGGCCGCAAGCAGGACGAAGCCACGATCCAGCGCATCGGGCGCGACCACCCCGACGCCAAGGTGCGCGACCTCGCCCAGCACGGACTCGACATCCATGAACACTGAGCGGTGGCCGGTGAATCTCGGTGGTGCGCCCGAGCCGTCCCGGCGTGCCGCGGACTCGACAGCCATGAGCACGGAACGTGGCCACGCCCGCGCGCCACGACACAGGCGCAGCAAGGTAAACGGATGGGCGACGCGGTGAAGTTCGGCGGTTCTGGCCCCGCCCTGCGACACGGGCGCAGCAAGGCCTCCGGCCGCCGCGGGCAACACCGCTGGTCCACCCGATTCACACCCGGGCGACGCCGCCTCCGGCCCGCCGTCGCGCTGGCATTGGGCCTGCTGCTCGGCGCCCGGGATGTCGTGCGGCCCGCGGTGGTTTTGGCCCACGAATCCTCCCGCGCCGCGGTGCGCGAGCTCGTCTACCTCCGCGGTCGGGTGCAGCCGGCCGATGCGGCTCTGGGCATCGGGCACGTGGTCGCGCTGCGCTTCGGTCGCACGCAGCGCCGGCTCGAGATCGAGAGCTGGCAGATCTTCGTGACGCTCGCCGCACCGGGTGGCGAGGCCAAAGAGCCGGTCACGCTGGATCTCGAAGGACCCCGCGGCTTGGAGGCGGCCCTCGCCTCGGCCACGCCCGGCGCCCGTGTGACGATCGTCGGCGAGCGCGGCCTGCACGGCTCGAGCCTCTTCGTCGCCGCGCTCGACGTCTGCGCCTGCCCCGCTGATACCGGCCGGGAGCATCCCGCGCGCCTCCCCTGAAGACCGCGACGCGACGTGCACCGGGTGCACGTCGACGGGGCCAAGGGCGTCACGGCCCCTAAAATCGCGCCCGATTCGACGCGACGTGCACCGCCGCGATCGTCCGCCCGCGCGTCCTCGAGGTTGCGCGCCTTGTCAGGGCGGGGCTTCCCGCCACCGCCGGGACCGTCCGGGCCAGGGGCCGGCGCGTCCCCCTAAGGCCTTTGCTCGATTTGACCGATGAAGGGACTGGGTCCGGCTGCGCCGCTGCGGCACGGGAACCCGGTTCACGTTCCATTCGCGCCCGTGCGAACAGAGCGCCGTTCAGCGTTCCTCCCGCAGGGTCGCGGGAAACGCCCGGTTCTTGCTTCCAACGATTGACTGGAGGAACTTCCATGAGGACCTCACCCCTGCCCTGGCTCCACGCGCTGATCCTCGCCGGAGGAGACGGCACCCGTCTGCGCGACCTCACCCGCCGGATCTCCGGGACGCCCATCCCCAAGCAGTACTGCCGCATCGACGGCGAGCGCTCACTGCTCGAATCGACGCTCGATCGGGTGGCGCCGCTCGCGCCGCCAGAGAGGACGTTGGCGATCGTCAATCGCAATCACCTGCCGCTCGCCTCGGGCCAGCTCGCGCGTCTGCCCGAGAGCAACGTGGTCGTTCAGCCGGCCAATCGCGACACCGGCCCCGGCATCCTGCTCTCGCTGCTCGATCTCGAGCGCCGCGATCCCAACGCCTGGGTCTGTCTCTTCCCGAGCGATCACTACATCGCCGACGGCGGTGCCTTCCGCAGCGCCGTACTGCGCGCGGTGCATACCGTGGCCCAGCACCCGCATCGGCTGGCGCTGGTCGGGATCGCACCCGAGCACGCCGACACCGGCATGGGCTACATCGAACCCGCGGCCCCGCTGGCACCCACCGTCGATGCACGAATCCTCGCCGTGCGGGCCTTCGTCGAGAAGCCGACCCCGGATCTCGCCCGTTCGCTGGTCGGCCGTGGCAGCCTGTGGAACTCCTTCGTGCTCGTCGGCAGCGTGGCGCGGATGCTGGAACTGCTCGAGCGCGAGCGCCCCGCCGACGTGGCAGCCATGCGCGCCGCGATCCAAAGCCCGACCGATCTCGAGCGGGCCTACGAGACGCTTGAACCGTGGAACTTCTCGAGCGGATTTCTGAGTCTGATCGCCGACGAACTCGCGGTCGTGCGAGCCGATGACACGGGCTGGTGCGACTGGGGTACGCCCGAAGCCATCGAACGCACCTTCCTCGCCGAAGGTCGGACGCCGAGCTGGCTCACGCCGCGCGCCGCCTGAGACGGCGACGGGAGGCCCGTCCCCGGAGCCTCACGAACCGGCCGCGAGCAGCTTCTGCTCGGAGGCGTCGAACTCGCTCACGATCCTGCGATGGACAATGAGCGGGATGTGCAGCGTGAAATCGATCTTGCCGTGGCGCACGACCGGGCCATCGGGCGTCTGCGTGAAGCAGAGGTGGACCGCCAGCGCTTCCAGACCGAAGGGATGGTCGGCCAGCGTGCCCTCGGTGCCGAGCAGGCGAAGGTCGTCCACCGCGACGAAGAGGTTGCCATCGAAGTGGCGCACCGTCCGGTCGCGCGGCGTCACGCGGATCCGCCAGCTCTCGACACCCTCGAAGCGAACCTTGCCCGCGAGTTCAAATTCATAGTTGTGCGGCCCGTCAGGCCCGAAGATGCGCAGCGGCGGCGCCAGCCGGTCCTTGTCGGCGCAATCCGACGGCTCGACGACCTCGCCGTCGATCTCGCAACGGAGGATCTCGCGGCGGGGATTCTCCCCCACGCGCCCCCAGGCCCGCTGGTCGATGAGACGGTGGCCGAGAAGCGTCCCGTCGTCGGGGTCCATCTCGCGAATCCGGACCTTGCGCCGCGATTCCTGAATCGGGTAGGCCGCCTCGAAAGCGGACATCTGCGTCACGACCTGTTTCACGATCGCCGGCCCGTCGATCCCGGCGGGGACATCGGCCGTCTCGGCGCCGGCCGGGCTGCCGCCAAGCGCCGTGGCGACCAGCGCCAGCCCGGTGGCAAATCGGAGCGCGGCGCGCGGCGCCGATAGGAATCTCATAATTGATCGACCCGGCCGCGGATCATGCGGGCCTCGGTCGCAACCCGCACTCGTGCCGGGCGCCGTGGCCTGAAGGTCGCACGCGACGGAGATCCTCTGGTCACGGACGAGGGCGGGCTGCTCATCGCGCCGCACCCGCCACGCCGGGTCCGAGGGTGGCGGCATCGCGCGCCGGCGGCTCGTTTGCCGGATGAAGCGTCACGAGGAACGCCACCAGCGCATCGACCTCGGCCGGCAAGAGGTTCTTGCCGTAGGCAGGCATGTCACCGTCGCCCTGGATCACCTGCCGGATGAGCTGGTCACGCGTCAAGCGTGTCGCGACGTCATCGAGCGCCGGTCCACGCTGACCGCCCGCGCCACCCAGTGCGTGACAGTTGCGGCACTGGCGCGACTGAACGATCAGCGCCCCCTGCAACTGCAGCGGCGTGCGCCCCCGAACCATCTCGACCGGGGTCGGAGTGGCACTCCAGGCGTCCATCTGGGGCGACCACGGCGAGCGGATGCCGAGCCAGGCAAGCGTGCCGAGCGTCACGAACACCGTCACGACCAATATCCATGCGCCCGGCCGGACCTTCCAGCTCTTCTCGCCCGTTCCCGAGTAGAAAGGCAGCGCCACAGCCAGCAGGAAGAGCACCGGCGGTGCCGCCAGCATCAGCGCCGTCTCCATGTAGGCCGGCAGGAGGGCAAAGGCGGCAAACAGCGGCAAGAACCAGAAATCGGGGCGCGGCAGGGTGTTGATCAGCGTCGGATCGGGTTCGCCGTTCGGGCCCGAGGGGCCGAGTACGGCGGCACACGTCACCAACGCCACCATCACCAGCCCCGAGAACACCAGATCCTTCTGGACGCCGTCGGGAACGAAGGGCTCGCCGTCCTCGGCGACGAGCTGGTGATATTCCTCGAGGTAGCGCTCGCGCGTCACCAGACGTCCCGGCATGGGCCACTCGTTGATCCCCACCTTGAGGACGAGCCAGAGGTGGAGCGCAACGAGGGCCAGCAGCAGCGCGGGCACGACGAAGACGTGCAGCGTGAAGAAGCGCGACAGGGTCTCGGCCGCGATGATCGGCCCGCCGAGCATCAGATCGACCACGATGGCCCCGACGAAGGGGAAGCGGCCCGCGATCGCGGCTCCGATGCCGAGGCCCCAGTAGGCGTCCTGGTCGAAGCGCATCACCTGCCCGGTGAACGCCATCGCCAGCGTGAGCAGGAAGAGAAAACAACCCACGACCCAGGTCAGTTCGCGCGGATATTTGTACGCGCCGAAGAAGAAGACCTGCACCACATGGATCGTCATCAGGGCGACCATGAAGTTCGAGCCCCAATAGTGCAGCGCGCGCAGGAACCAGCCTGTGGGTTCGCGGTAGGTGAGCCACTCGAGACTCGCCCAGGCCTCCGCCGCCGACGGCGAGTAGACCAGCGACAAGCATATTCCGGTCACCAGTTGCAGCACGAAGCAGAGAAGCGTCGCGCTGCCGAAAACGTACCAGAAGCTCGCCGAGCTGCGCGGCACGTGATGCGCCAGCTCGGGCCAGATCTGCTCGCTGAAGCGCAGGCGCGCGTCGAGCCAGGCGCCGAGGCGCCCGAGCCGCCCGGGTGTCCCGGTTGCGCCGCCCGGGACGTGCGTGTCGTCGTCGTTGCTTGCCATGCCCCGGATTCCCGCTCAGACGTCGGCAGAGAGCGTGGGCAGACGGCCACCCCGCACCCAGATCGCCTCGCCCCGGACCTCGACTTCGTACTCAAAAAGTCCGCGCGGCGGCGGCCCCGAGGCGCGCGAGCCGTCCTCGTAATAGACGCCGCCATGACACGGGCAGAGGAAGAGTCGCGACTCCTGGAACCAGCGCACCGGACAGCCGAGATGCGCGCAGTTGATGGCGAAGACCTGGAAGGTCCCGCCCTCGACATGACGGACCCAGCAGGGGATCTTCGCCGTCACGCCATCCCAGGGTACACGAAATGGATTCTCGTACTGGGCCAGCCGGGTCTCGCCGGCCGGAAATCCCGCCACCGAGCCGAGTGGAATCCACGCTTGCTCGGCACGCCGCCGCAGGGGCGCGGCGAGGTAGCCCAGGATGGGAATGCCGATCAGCGTGGCACCGAGCACATTGAGCAGCACGCCGAGCCGGGTCAGGAACTGCCGCCGCGTCGTGTCGGGGCCGCTCGTCAACGTTTGTTCGCGCACGGCCTCTCCGATGCCAGCCGGGTCATGCTGCTCATCTCGCGAGGAGCCGCTCATCTTCGTTGGTTCGCTCACGGCTTCTCTTCCCGCGCCGGGTTGGCGCGCTGCGGGGTGGCGGGCCAGCGCGGCGACGCCACCCGGTGCGAGCCGAGCCAGGCCACAACATCGCTGATTTCGCCGTTCGTCAGCGGGGTCTCCCCCCGGCCACCCCGGTAATCGGGCATCCCGAGATCGGTCCGCCCAAAGATCACGGCCGAACGCAGCGCCTGATCGCTGACCAGCGCCAGATAGGACGGATCGACCAGCGACCCCGGCGCGAGTCCCCCCTCGCCCGTTGCACCGTGGCAGAGGGCACAGCGCGCCGCGAAGACCGCGGCCCCGCGCTGCGTTGCCCCAAGGTCGCCCGCGGGCGCGGACCCGACCGACCAGGCCGGCAAACCTCGATTGGCGAGCGGCGTGCCTTGCCAGCGAGCGCGGAGTCCGGTCACGAGCAAATCGATCTGCGTGTCGGTGAGGGCACCGCCCTCGCTCATCGCGAAAGCCGGCATCTCGGTGCCTTCGATCCCCCGTGTCACCACGTCACGGACGTCGGCATCGCGGACCACATGCCAGTAGAGCCCATCGGCGAGCGGCCTTGCCGCGCCGAGCTTTCCCTCGGCGCCGTGGCAGCCGGCGCAGTTGCCCGCGTAGAGAACGTTCACGTCCTTGACATCGGCCGGCCGAATCGGGCGTGCCGCGGGATCGGGTTGACCGGGCAAGCCGGTACACGCAGCGAGCGCGAGCGCGGCGAAGGCCACGACCTGCCCCGCGATGCCGGCGATCCACTGCCGGGCTCTCTGCCCGGCCGGCGTCCCGGACGCACCCCTGGTGGCGGCGCGACGCCGCTGCCGGCCCGACCTGGCGCGCAGCAGCTCCGTCTTCACGCGCCCGCCCCTCCGTCGTCGTTGCCACCGGTTTCGATCCCCGCACGCGCCGCGAGCGACCAGGTCTGCATCGTCGCGATCTTCTCGCTGCGCTGAACGACAAAACCCGCCGTAAAACCAAAGGCGAGCTGGGAGGCGACGAACCACGACCAGTCAATGCGCCCGGAAAGGGCTGGATTGACGATCCCGAGAACGGCCCAGACCAGGACCGACCAGAGCAGCGGAGCGACGACGCCCCCCACCAGCGCCGGATGGCGCGGGAAGATCGGCAGGAGAGCTGCGTAGAGCAGCCCGACGAAGAGCGACAGGGCCACGTGCACGAGCCCGCCCACGACGAGGCCCAGCCCACTGAAGGCTTCGAGCGTGGCCTGATCGGCCTCGGCGAGACTCGGGACCGCGCCGGCTGCAAGCAGGTTCACCGGGTACCAGAGGCTCGTATGCGACACGAAGCCAAAGAGCGTCGCGACCAGCGCCATCGCCACACCACCCACCACCCCGGCCCAGAGGCCCGCCGAGAACGGGTGGACCTCGACCGGCAGACGCATGCGATGCCCGCCCTCGCCGGGGCGCAGGCGATCGACGCGGGCACGCACCGCGGGAAGCCGTGGTGCTACGCCCATCGGCAGCTCGATCTCGATTTCGTGCTCGACTGGCAGAACCTCGTGCCACCAGCCGACCGCCGACACCAGAACGAGCACGCCGCCGACCAGCGAGACCAGCGCATGGGTCACCAGGCCGCCGAACCCAAGGGCGAGGCCGAAGGCCAGCAAGAGGGGCCACGCCGTCGGCGCCGGCAACACGATCGGCGCGTCACCGCCTGCTCGTCCGTGTTCGCTCACGCGCCCGCCCCGCTTCCCATCATTGCACCACGTAAACCGTCGTGAAGACCACGATCCAGACGACGTCGACGAAATGCCAGTACCACGAGAGCAGCTCGCAGCGCTCGGCGTCCCGCGCGCGCACATGCCCGCCGATTCCGAGGACGAGCACGAGCGAGAGCATCGCGAGCCCGAGCGTGACGTGGAGAGCGTGGAAGCCGACCAGCGAGTAGTAGGTCGTGCCGAGCAGGTTGGAGCGGATCGTGAGGCCCTGCCCGATCAGCCGCGCCCATTCGAAGCCGGTCGCGAGCAGAAACTCGAGACCGAGCGCGATCGTGAGCGCCCACCAGCCAAGGAAAGCCGTCCGCGCGCCGCGGCCCAGAGCGCGGATCGCGAGCACGATCGAGAGACTGCTCGAGAGCAGGCAAATGCTGGCGAGGACGGGCGCCTCGAGCACATTCTCGTAAGGGCCCGAGAGACTCTTGCCGGCGTAGAAGAGATGCGCGACGACAAAGATCGCGAAGAACGAGCTCTCGGTCAGGATCAGACACGCCATGCCGACACGGCCCTTCGTCGGCAGGCCTCCCTCGGCAAGCGAGTGGCTCGCAGCCGCCGCTGGACTCACTCGTGCCTCCAATCGGGATCCTCGGGATGCTTCAGATCCCACAGCGGCCGCCGGCTCCGCACCTCGGGAATGCGATCGAAGTTCCATGCCGGCGGCGGGGAACTCGTCGCCCACTCGAGCGTCCAGGCGTCCCACGGATCGTCGCCCGCCACCTCACCCCGGCGCAGCGAGCGGACCACGTTCCACGCGAAGAGTGCGATCGCGATCGCCTGCACGATCACGCCCATCGACGAGAGCAGGTTCCAGATCTCCCAGCCGCGGCCCTCGTCAAAGGTATAGATTCGCCGCGGCATCCCCAGGATTCCCGAAGCGTGCATCGGGCCGAAGGTCAGATTGAAACCGGCGAAGAGCAGCCAGAAATGCCAGCGCCCGATGCGTTCGTCGAGCATCCGACCGGTCACCTTCGGGAACCAGTAGTGCAGTGCGGCAAAGATCATGAAGAGCAACCCGCCGATCAGGACGTAGTGGAAATGCCCGACCACGAAATAGGAATCGCTGAGCTGCCAGTCGAAGGGCACGGTCGCCAGCATCATGCCCGTCAGCCCGCCGAGCGTGAACTGGAAGAGGAATGCCGTCGCAAAGAGCATCGGCGTGGCGAAGCGAATCCGCCCACCCCACATGGTCGCCAGCCAGTTGAAGATCTTGATGCCGGTCGGCACCGCCACCAGCATGGTCGAGAAGGTGAAGAATGTATTTACGCCCGCCGAGAGCCCGACCGTGAACATATGGTGCGCCCACACGCCGAGGCTCACGAAGGCAAGTGAGACCGTGGCGGCGACCATGACGGGATAACCGAAGATCACCTTGCGCGAGAACACCGGGATGATCTCGCTCGCCCACGCACACGCCGGCAGGATCAGGAT
>SXGT01826862.1_pt1 | contig 69737 bp, 57 predicted proteins | sample 3176221 | NCBI WGS metagenome assembly SXGT01 (sample SAMN11356862, study PRJNA531348) | freshwater metagenome | isolation source: freshwater sample F1-120 | place: China: Fuxian Lake, Yuxi | collected 2017-12-25
CCCCGCGTCATGTGGGAAGATTACTATCGGCCTTTGTCGGCCGAGCATTGAATTGTACCGGCAAGGGGGAGGGAGTCGAGGGGGAGGAGCTCGTTTGTCGGGTGCCAGACGTGCATTAAGCAGTCAGCGGCAACGGCTCGGCGGCGAATTGAGCGAAGAGTTCCGCGGCGGAGCCGAAAACGTCGGACTTGCGCGGTAGGTGCCAGCCGACGATGCGGGCCCGGCGAATCACCCCCTTTTCCAGCCGCTCGCTGAAGAGCCGCGTGGTGGCCCAGGACTCCCCCCACTTATTGAGCTCCACCTGGGTTGCCACAAAGTCGCCCGGATGGACCATCTCCACGTAGGCGAACGGTGTATCGCGAGGCTGATAGATCACCAGGCTGGGACGATGAGAGCCGTCAGACGCGGAGAGCGCGAGTGGAAACTGCGTGTATTCCAGCCGCTGTGGAGAGATACCTTGTGTGGCAGCGGGCCCCCAAACATCCCCCGTGGGCATACCTGTTGCCACAATGGTCTCCGGGTTGCTGTCCAGCAAGCTGGTTTGCATCGAGACAATCATCTCCACACCCACCGCTTGCCGCCCTTCGTCCCAGCGGGCCCGCCAATAAATGGACGGCTGGACCTGGTTCTGGGCGAGCGGTTCGTACAGGGCAATCAAATCGTTTCCGCGCGCATAGACCTCGGACAGCTTGAGGGATCTTGCCCCAGCCAACTCCGTCGGCAGAAGCTGCATGAAGCGGCCGTTGCTGGCGGAAGAAAGAAACCCCTGCTCGGGATGAGCAGCATCCACGCGGTTCGCGGTCCCGTTAATTTCCCAGCGGGCGTCAGTCCCTTCCAGCTTCCACATGCGATCGTCCTTTTGTCTCGGGTTGTTCCGCTCCCAAACAGGCATGATACCACAGCAAGGATTTGGCCCGAAATAACTTCCGGCCATCCCTTCGTCAGCCGGCAAGTCACTTTTCCTGGGTGGCATCCCAGCGCGCCAGGACCGCCTTGAATGGGCGTGGATTCCGCCCTACACGCCCACGCAAAGCCGTGGGCGTGCCACCCAAAAAAAGTGACGTGCCTGTCACGCGCCCGTCTTCGCCATTCTTGCGGCGTATTCTCCCGCCAGTCCTTTGACTCGGCGGATCACCTGCCCCAGCACAACTCCTGTTAGGGCCAGGCTCAGAATGGTGATCAATTGCGTGACCGTGGGGACAGCGTGGTCCTGGTCGAACCACGTTTTGTCCGCGAGCCCCACGAGCGCCAGGTATCCAGCCATTGAACCCAAGGTCGCGAACCAGACCAGCCCGATGCTCACCCGCAGCGAGGCAAGTGCCAGGATCAAAAAGTATGCCAGGACCAGCGGGCTGGCGGGACCGTCCGGTGCGGGACTCTTCGCACCATGGTCGACGGAAGCCAATGCGGTTAAGAGCAACAGATCGCAGCCCGTCGAAGCGTATTTCAAGATCGCCGGAAACACTCGCATTCGCAGGCAGAGCAGCACTGCCAGAGAAACCATCGTCCAGGCCACGGCCAGCGCTGTGACTTTCTGGTGGTAGGTGGCTAACTCAGCTGCGTCCACGAGGGCCGGCGGAAACCAGTGATATTGGGCCAGTTCCACGAGGTAAAAGACGCCGATCGCCAGGATCCGGAGCAGATTGGTACGGCCCTCTCCTTCATACTCCTGCCACCGCTCAACAATATACCACTGCCGCTCTTCCGCCGACTTGATGCCTTGCGCTGCGGTTGCCATAACTTGCTCCCCATGACTTGCCCCAGTTCAGGCAAAACACCGTCTTCTGGGCTGAGTCGGCAGGCTCTGATTGTGGACGTTCTCACTCTGGCAATCAAGCGTCGATCGCAATTCTCAAATCGTCATTCGTCACCTCCCCAGAACCCTTTCGGCGATTGCCGTGTCCCACTATCATAGAGTCCTCGTGCCCCGGAGGGTAAGCGAATGGCTAGCGGCCACACTGGAAATGTGGTGCCGGGCAACCGGTTGCGAGTTCGAATCTCGTGCCCTCCGCTTTCGTAAGTCGTTGGCAGTCTTGAGCCAACGTTGCGCAAGCGCGCGACGGGGTGCCAGTTACGGCGAACTTGCGCCGGGCTTCGAAGCGCAAAACTGGCGCGATGCTACGCAGCAACGCGCAATTTGTTCGGCACGACTGTTGGCACATTTTCTAGAGCGAAAGCTAACCCAGGCGCGGCTGAAAAGACATAGGGTTGATGCCAACGAGTCCTGCCAGCCGCCATGTCCGCGTCATCACCGGCGTGTATTGGCGGATAAAGGAGGTTGGAATACCAGCCTCTCTCATTTCGACCTTTGGTTGGACGGAGCCTCAACCGTGACCTTGCTTTCGGGGAGCGGTTCGATCTTCGCGTCGATCCCTTTGAGGTGCTTGTCGAAGAAGGAATTCGTCAATTGGGCCACGGCCGGAAGCTGGAAGGATGGGCCACCGTGTCCGGCTCCGGGCAGCCGCTGGAGCGTGACGTCGACCCCCTGCTTGGCCAGCAGGTCGTTCAGTTCTACGCTCTGGGCATAGGGGACCAGCGTGTCGCGGTCGCCATGCAGGATGAGGACCGGTGGGTCGTCCTTGCTGACATAGCGCACGGGGCTGACGGCATCGCACTTTTCCTTGTCTTCGCCGAGCTTGGCGCCAATCAGATTGGAATAGGGATCGCCGTTGTTCCATTTGAAGATGTTCTTGACGTTCTTGTCATCTTCCGCCTGAGTAACCACCGTCCAAAAGTTTGTCGGACCGAAAATATCGCAAACTGCCTGGACGCGATCCGACTGGTCTTCGTTGCCGCCGATCATCGGGAACACTTTCTGGCCGCCGCTTGTCCCGACGAGAGCCGCAAGGTGGCCGCCGGCCGACGCTCCACCAACGCCGATGCGGTCGGGATCGATGCTATATTTTTTGGCGCTGGCTCGCAGCCAGCGTATCGCTGCCTGGCAATCCTGAATCTGTGCGGGAAACGTTGCCTTTTGGCTGAATCGGTATTCGACGCTGGCAACGACGTATCCGCGCGTCAGTTGATTCAAATAGGGGATCTGCGTCTTGCTGCCGCCGCTCCAGCCTCCTCCATGAATCCAGATGAGCAGCGGCAGCGACTTCTCGGCCGGAGGCTCCGGAACATAGATATCAAGAGATTGCGCCACATCGCCGTTGGGCACATACTTCACGTCGTATTCGGCGACAATACCCTTGGGCAGCGTCGGCCGCTGAGGCTCTGGATTCTGGGCCAGCACCTCGGAAACGACGATCACCGTCAAGCATGAGAGAAGAGCAATGCCAGTTGAAAAGAAGCGTGACATTCGCATGCGTTACTCCAGGTCGAAACAGGATCAAATGTGATAATAGATTCTATCCGAATGGACTTCTTATTTCACACCTGAGTCCCAGACGGCATGATGTTGGAGGGTGCGAAGTGTGGCCCTTATTACCGGCCTGTTGGCGGGAAGGCGTGTAGGGCGCTCCGGAGTCTTACTTTCCAGTCAAACGTATGTTTGCCCAGGCGCTTTGCGGCCCGTACCGCCGTTTTAGTTCCCGGAGTGAATTCTGCATGCCTGTCAGCGTCGTTGGCAGCGGTCGTCCCATTCAGGAGTTATTATGACAGGGATGACTCAATGGTCCCTCTCGCCGCTGCCGGTATTGCTTGCCGCACTTGTCCTGCACGAGCTCGTCGCGCCCGCCAATGCTGACGAGTTTTCAGTCACTGACCATCGGCGGCAGACGATCTATCATTCGCCACAAAAGCCGGGCTTTACCAGTTGGGTCGGTGCCTGCACGATGCCGGATGGCAGCCTGATGATCAGCTTCACACAGGCGACGGGGCCGACTGAGGGGCGACCGCAGGCCCCCAAGGAGATTCAACAGCGTCTGGCTTGGCCTCCCGCGGGCCATCCCGGCTATGACATGACGGGACTTGACCTTTGCAATGTTTACATTCGCTCGACCGATAGCGGAAAGACCTGGCAGCCCGCCAGTGCTGACGCGTTCAAGTCCTGCATGAATGGAGTTACCAACGAGGCGCAAGTCGCACTGGGCGATGGCACCATCCTCCGTGGCGTTTTCGGCTTTTATCTGCCCTACGACAAGGATCTGCCGCAAACAGGGTTTGTGCAGCGCTCCCTGGACGGCACCAAGACGTGGGGCAAAGCCGAGCTTCCGCTGGACAGTGCCAAGTATTCGACCTGGCCCCGAAGAATTCGTGTGTTGGGCGACGGCCGAATCGTCTTACTGGCAGGTGTGACGCAGGCTCCCGCTGGCAGCCAAACGCGGCCCGAGTTCAGCAAGGCAGTGGAGCCTGCGCTGCTTGTCTCGTCCGACAGCGGCCGCACCTGGAAAGGCCCCGTGGCAGCGATCCCCGCCTCGCAGCGTGGCGGTTGGACGGAGGAGTTTGACGTCGCGGAACTCGCGAGTGGCGATTTGCTGTGCATTTTCAGACGGGCGGACGACACCAAACGCTGGCAGAATATTCTCAAGAAGAAGGACGAATCGTGGCTCGCCCAGCAGGCGGGCCCCTCGGTGCTGCCGCACAGTGGCCAGCCAGAACTGCTCGCGACGCGCGAGGGGCCTATCCTGCACCTCGCGACCAGTGGAATTCACTGGACAAGCGATGCTGGCCAGAACTGGCACAAGGTCGACGTTCCCGGAACTGCGTACTATCCTCGCTCCGTGCAGGCGAAGGACGGAACGATCTATGTTTTCGGACACATCGGTGGCGACGATGCCTACGGCAAGGTCGATCAATCAATTGTGATGGACTCGTTTCGCCTGGCACGGCAGGACATTTCCATCGCCAATCCCAAAGCGATGCCCCCGGACAAACTCGCCTGCGAGCGGATTCCCCTGGGAGCCGCGGATGACTACAAGCCGTGCATCGCGCAGCTACCGAGTGGCGAACTGCTGCTAACGGCGTTTCATCAGTATCAGCGGGGCGGTGGCAAAGTTCTGGAGCAGACGTTACTGTTTCGCTCCGCGGATGGCGGCAGGACCTGGTCCGATCCGCAATCGCTTGATTTGCTCGGCCGCGAACCTTATTTGACGGTGCTGAAGAACGGCACCATTTTTATCACCGGGCATCTGCTCGCCGATGATGTCCGCAACAAGTGGGGCTACACAACCGGGTTCTTGCACCGTTCGATGGACGGAGGCCGCACCTGGAATTCCACACGAGTCGAATCTGAACAGCTCAAGCCGAAGGCCAGCAACCATACCGCTCGCAATGTATTGGAACTGACGGACGGTTCGTTGTTACTGGGAGTGGACTACGATGGGGGAGGCGGACCATATCTAGTCTGGCGATCCACCGATGGCGGCCTGACCTGGGACAAAGCGCAGAAGTGCTCGCCACAGGACTTCAAAAGTCAGTATGGATTCTTTGGCGGAGAAACCTGGCTCTGGCAGGCCCGTTCCGGCAAGATTTGGGCTCTGGTTCGGGTCGACAGTAACGAAATGCCCATCAAAGACCGGCCCATTAAGGCGGGGAACGACCAGGCCGACCACTTCATCCTCTACTCGTCCGCGGATGGCGGAAAGTCGTTCGACCGCAGCCGTGATTTTGGCGACTATGGCGAGATGTATATGTCGCTGCTGCGGCTGCAGGACAAACGGCTCCTGCTGACGTTTACGGTTCGCGACTTGCATCCGCCCCTCGGGGTCCGTGCCCTGGTCGGTAACGAGTCCGACGATGGATTCATGTTTGATTTTGCTCACGACCGGCTGATCCTCGATGACCGTACGCCCCTCGGCAAGTCCCAGGGAGGCGGATTCGGTCCGACCGTGCAGCTTCAAGATGGCACTCTGGTTACTTCGTATTCCTTCCGCGGAGACGACGACAAAACTCACCTGGAAGTGGTCCGCTGGAAGCTGCCAGCCGTGGCCCCCAAGTGAAAACCACCAACCGTTCCACTACTCTTTCGGTCTCGGGCCACCGGGATTGATTCCTTTTGGCTGAGGCTGATCCTCGGTGATGACTTTCCAGGACTTACCCATCTCGCGCATTGCGCGATAGTCTTGCGGCTTGTAGGCGATCTCCAGGTGGGGAGTCGCCAGTAGTTTGTACTTCTCAAACCGCGAATCCATCGCGGCAGCGAGCACACCGGTGACCAGGTGCGTGCGCTCGACCGGATACGGAGCTTGCTGCTCGCGAATATGAGTTTGTATCGCATGCGATAGCGCCTTGAAGAGATTGCGATTCTCCCACGGGCCGACGTAGAAGCTGGTGGCCAGTGGCTCCGGTTTTCCCGCCAGCCGGCAGGCGAAGTTCCAGCGGGTGGCACTGTTCCCGATCCGCAGCACCGTGGCTCGCAATCCATCGCGATACTTGACCAGAATGGCGTGGACCGGAGGCTGCTTGCCGTCCACTAATTCCACAAAGTCTTGCAGCTTTCCCACGTCCCTGCCCGCCCCAGCTCGCATCGCCCCTTCGGCCAGAGAATAGGTCCAACGTCCCTGCTCAGCTGCCTGCCAGACAGCATCCCCTTCGAGCAGTTGAACCTCGCTGACTCCCGTCTCGCCGCCGCGACGTGCTTCGACCAATGATTGCAGCACTTCCAAAGCGTGAAAGTCGTATGACTCGATGCCTCCGCTATGGATTGAGACCGCTTCTTCGATCACCGCCTGTTCAGGCAATTCCAGCGGCGGACGACGCTGGGCCAAGGGAACGGAACTCCCTGCCATGAAGGGAATTTTCAATTCTCGCGCGACCTTCATCATCTCGTTGGCCCAGTCCCATCGATACGACAAGTGTTTGTCATTAAACAGCGGCACCACGCGTCCACTTTTACGAAAAACGGCGACAATTTCATCGAAAAAGCGCTTTCGCGGATACATCCGTTGCCCGCGATCGTTCATGGGATAGTTGCCGTGTTCCCCAATCGACAAGACGCCGTCTACCGCCAGTGATTTCCCGCCGAGCTGAAGTGCTTCCGCAATCGTGGGAAAAATCTCGAATCCATATTGTTTTGCCGTGGTGCGAGCCATTTCGCCGCTGGGAAACTGATCGACATACAGGCTGACGACGTCCATGCCGGGATCGGTCAATTGGCCGTTAAAATAGTACGGCTCCAGAAGATTCTCCAAAATGACATGGGCATGGCTGCGGTACGTGAATTCAGTAATTACCGCCGCAACGCGAGGGCGCTTTGGCGGAGAACCGCTGGCCAGATTTGGAATGCCGCATGCGGCTAGCGAGAATGCGGCAGCTGACGTGCCCAGCCATTCGCGACGATTCAGTAGGCTTTGATCGTTCATAGGTTTCTCTTAGCTGAATCCAGGTGTTCCAGTGTTTGCAATTCTAAGCATCATTACACCGTGATACACTGACTATTTCTCCCCACAGGAAAAAGAAGTGCTCACCGATCATCCCTATGGCAACTACCGATTTCTCCCAGGCAGCGCGCCCTATTCCTGCGGAGTCGTCTCCAGTCCCGGTTATGAAATCGTCTACGTCACGTTCCAGAAGCCGCAGCCTTATCGCCAGGGCTTCGAAAACATTGCCGACTTTCTGAAATCGACGGGGCGACCCAAAGTCGCGCTGTGCGGCATATCGCTCCGCTCGCCGCAGCCCTACAGCTTTCGAGGATTTGCAGCTTTTAATTCCGAGTACGCCGATATCTTGAAGAGTTGGGGTTTGCTTGTGAAAGGCATCAACCCCATCGCGAGGACAAACGTGGCTCCCGTCGTCAATCCGCCGGATGAATCGGTTCTTTACGGATTCTCTTTTACACAGCCTTGTGCTGTCGATTTGCCACCGACGTTTGTCGTAGCCGGGGCTGGCGAATTACCGGAAGGGATCTTAGCTCGCGAGGGGATTGTAGCCCTGAGTGACACATCCCGCACAGGCCTGGCGATCAAGGCCAGATTCGTCATGGACCTGATGGAAAGCCGACTTCGCGGACTTGGCGGGGATTGGCCGTTGGTCAGTACCGTCAACGTCTACACGGCACATTCACTGACGCCATTGTTGCCAGAGATCGTTCTAGGCCGGATTGGCGCGGCCAGTATCCACGGCATTCATTGGCATTTCAGTCGTCCTCCCATTGAAGACATCGAGTATGAAATGGACTTGCGAGGGACCAGAGCTGAATTGAGTCTCCCTTGACCAACTAGCCAATGGTATTTGGCGAGAAACTTACACGGTCCGGCTCCAAAAGAAGTTCAGAGAGTCGAACCTGCGTAACCATTCGGGAACTTTTTGACGCCGCGTTCGTTATCTAGAATCTAAAACGTCGCAATCGGATTCAGCGGCGATCCCGTGCCTCCAGGTACGGCCAGAGGGGATGCGGTCAGAAGAAACTCCCATCGTTGCAATTTGTCCGCGGTCTGGCTGAGCTCCTGCAGGTCGCAGCAATCAAAAATATGGACCCCCATGGCGTGCAGCGTCAGCAGATGAACTGGGAAGTCGATGCCGTCAATGCCTGAAGGGATGACATCGCTGGCCCCATCGCTGCCGAGCATAGCAATGTCGCGATCCTTGAGCCATTTGGCACACGAAGCGTGCAGCCCGGCGGCTCCCTCCTTGTCGACGTTCCACGCGCCTGTCATGTCGCGCCGCACCCAGCGTCCGGTATTGATGAAAACGACGTCGCCACTGGTGACCTTGACTTTGGCCTGCTTTTCCCAGGCATCCAAGTCTTCGGGATAGATGGCTTCTCCCGGCTTCAGAAACCGGACACCACGGAGCTTAGGAATATCAAATAGAATGCCGCGCGTGAAGATCCCCTGTTTTACATTGCGGATCGACAGGACTTCGGCCCCTTTGGGTCCTACCCTTTCCCGTGAGAAGCCGTTGTAGTTTTTTCCCTTGTAGAACAAGTGACACAAGGAATCCATATGCGTATGCGCGAAGCCGTGATAGTCCACACTGAACTTGTCGGAGGCCCACGGACCCGTGGTTCCGCGTCCGAACAGGACCATCTCATGTTGGAACGGGGAGGCATTATCGGGGGCGGCCTCCTTTTCCACATCGCGGGCGAGCGAGACTGAGATCCCCCTTTTTACCAGTTGCGCTGCCTGAATCCGCTTTTCCGGTGTGATCAGATTAAGGGCTCCGAGCTGATCGTCCTTGCCCCAACGCCCCCAGTTGGAGAGTTCTTCAACCTGGCGTTCGACGTCGGCTTTCGTCATTTTGTGCTTATCTTGCGCGACCAAAGACCCCGCGGCGGCGGCCATCACAATCACAAGAGTCAGTAACCGAATTCTGGTCATTGGCAGGTTGCTCCAGGTAGAGAGGTGGTCGCAGGGCAATCCCAGTCGTGTCCAAACTATACCACAATCATTTTGTCTCGTTCTGTCGAATCCACTTCCGAGCCGAAGCAAATGATCGGATCGAGAACGCGGTATTGCGGTGTCCCTTCCTGCCAACGATGATTGATTCAGATACGATGCGAATACGGAGGAGACCCGTTCATCGGCCCCTCCTTCCAATCCTGCCTCCCTGTTGCAGTCAGACTGGCGACGTCCGCACCATGACCCGTCGAGAAATGGTCCAGAGGTCGCTTCTCCAAGGGCTGGCCGTGGCGGTTTTGACCGCCATACACCTAACTGGCGGAACTGCCAAGGGCCAGGCAGTTCCCGAAGCTCCGGCTGTTCAGGAACATGCCAAATCAGCCGAGGAAACGGATTTTCCGAAACAAGCGCAGCCGCTTTTGAAGAAGTATTGCCTCCGCTGTCACAATGCGGACACCATGAAATCGGGTATTCGCGTCGATCATCTGACTGGGGCGGCCGAAGACCGGCATCTGGCTTTGTGGAACGGCATTCTCAAGCAGGTATCGGCTGAAGCGATGCCGCCGGAGGATGAGCCCCAGCCCACAGCTGAGGAACGCAAAGCGCTGACGGACTGGATTGGGCGGGCCCTGCTTGCGGCCCGCTCCCGGCCGACGCCGCGAAACGGAGCTGTTCGCCGCCTGACCGTCCCCCAGTATCGGAATACGCTCCGGGATTTGCTGGGTTTACAGGAGGACTTTGCCGACGTGTTGCCCCCGGATGGCCTGTCGAAAGACGGCTTTACCAATCACGAGCAGTCCCTGACGCTGTCGCCGCTGCAAATTGAGGCGTATTTTGACATCGCCGAAAAGGCGCTCGATGCGGCCATCGTTGATGAAACCAGTCGTCCCGTCATCCAGAACTTTCGTCTGGAGTTGGGCTCCAAGATCAACCCCGAGCCATGCCCCGACACATTGGTTCTCGGGGCTCTGAACGAATTACTGAGTAACGCCGATTTCGTGGTGCAGGAGTTGAAGCCCAAAAAGCCCTTTGAATACACGCCGTTCCGCATGCGGACGGCCTATGACTTCATCGAAGGCTACGCCGGCAATGATACGGTTCGCGGCTGGAAGAGATTCGACAGCATTTACCACAGTGTTTTCGCGTGTGTCCGCGGTACACCGGGATATCCCAAGGGGCAAGCTCAGCAGGTGATTCCCGCGGGACTCTTGCTGAGGCCCGCAATACCCAGCCCCGAAATCTTTGGCCAATCGAACACCTATGGGCCGATGGCGAACTTCAAAATCTCTTTGCGCGAGCTGCCGCAGGAAGGCAATTTTCGAGTAACAGTCAAAGCCGCGCGCTACGACGATGCTCTGCTGCTCAATCCAGGTGAGAAAATCCGGGAAGCAACGGCAGAGACTGCAACGGCTGCCGACTTGGCAGCCTCGGCTGATGCGAAGCTGTCGATCGACAAGGCAGGCTTGTATCAAATCGACGTCTTCTGTGCACCCGGTGAGCCGCAAGGCCTGTTCTTTCTGCAGCTAGGAGAGCGCGAATTTACTGGACATCTCTTCGAATCAAAGCAGGGCGATGCGAAAGACGCCGAGCATGCCGCCGCGTTTGCCATCGTTCGATTGCCGGCTGGGGAGCTTAAGCTATCTGCCCGCTACGGAAACAGCAGCCGCCGGCTCAAGAGAATTGTCCTCAGCCGCGTGGCTCAAGACAGCGAATTCGCCAAACGCTTTGTGGCTTTCGAGAAACGTCCCCCATTGCTCGGTGTGCATCTTGGCCTGCGGCGCGACTGCGGCAGCACGCTTACGCCGGTCGGGGACATTCAGACCGTATCGACGGGCGATTTGCGCGACTACGTGTTCGAGGGTGCCATTCGAGACTTCCCCAGCCCGGACGTGGAAAGGGACAACGTCAACTATCTAGCGGGCATCCGCGAGATCGGCGTCCGGAGCGAGTATACCGATGGCCGGGATATGCCCCGCCTATTGGTCCGTTCGATCGAGTTCGAGGGGCCCTACTTCACCGCCTGGCCTCCGGCCAGTCATCGCCAGATCTTCATCGAATCACCTCACCGCGACGAACCGGCGGCTTACGCCAGCGAAATGATCCGCTCGTTTGCGTCGCGGGCATTCCGGAGGCCGGTCACCGCAGCGGAAGAGAAGGCGCTGCTCGTCGTCTGGCAAACGTCCATCGCGAAAAAGCGGACGCTTGAGCAGAGCATCAAGGACGTACTTTTGGTCGTACTCACTTCGCCGCAATTCCTGTTCATGATCGAGAATAGCACCGGCCCCCAAGCGGAAGATCTCGATCCTTACGAGTTGGCGTCGAAGCTGTCGTACTTCCTGTGGAACACGGCTCCTGACGAGCGGCTATGGGAACTTGCCGCAAAGAACAAGTTGCACGAATCACTCGACGCGGAGATCGAGCGGATGATCCGCGATCCGCGGTTTGGACAGTTCACGCAGGAGTTCGCCTCTCAGTGGCTGAGCCTCGACAAATTCGACGTCGTGTTGGTCGATGCCGGGCGCTATCCCAAACTGACACGCGATGCGAAAACGCAGTTGCGCCAGGAGCCGGTGCAAACTCTGCGGCACTTGATCGAGCAGAATCTGCCTCTGCGCAACTTGGTGCAGGCCGATTTCGTCATGGCTAACGAGGTGGTCGCCGACTACTACAATCTGGCGGATCGCACCGAAAGCGGATTGCATTTTGTGCCGATCAAGCACGAAAACAAGAACTTGGGAGGCATACTTTCTCAAGCCGCCATCCTGGCCGGCTTGTCCGATGGCCGCGAGGCGAACCCTACCAAGCGCGGCGCATGGCTGGCCCGCAAGATTATCGCGGAGCCCCCCGACGATCCCCCCCCGAACGTTCCGCAACTGAAGGACGATGATGTTAGCAAATTGACGCTCCGGCAGAAGCTGGAACGCCATCGTAATCAAGAGGGCTGCGCGAAGTGTCACGCCAGCATTGATCCCTGGGGTATTCCCTTTCAAAAGTTCGACGCCGGAGGCCTGTTCAAACCCGATCCGGAGATGGATTCCCGCTCGACCCTGCCCGATGGAACCGAGGTCGCTGACCTCACTGGCCTGAAGGCCTATCTGGCCGAGAAGAGAATCGACCAGGTGGCATTCAGTTTCTTGAAACACTCCGCCAACTATGCCGCCGGTCGCAGCTTGACCTACAACGAACTTGTGTTTCTCCGGGAAGAAGGCGTAAAATTACGGGCAGTCGATTACCGCCTGCAAGACATGCTCCGCTTCGTCATTCACAGCGATTTGTTTTTGAAGAAATAGGATCAACGCGAATGCCTTCTCCCACGAAACTCGACCGCCGCGCCGTGCTTAAGGGACTGGCTGGCGTGACGCTGGCGCTCCCCCTTTTGGAAGCGATGGGCAAGGAAGTCGCGGAGCAGACGCCAAGGCGGTTCTGTGCTCTGTACACAGCCAATGGAATGTCGCTCCCGAACAAGAAACACGGCATTGACGAGTGGAGTTGGTTTCCCGTGAAGGAAGGGAAGGAATTCGAGTTTGGCAGATCGACCGAGCCGCTCCGCCCGTTTCGAGAAAAGCTTAGTTTCCTGAGCGGGCTTTATCACCCGAACGGCCCCAAAGCGGACCCGCACCTCTGTTCCGACATGTGGCTGACCGGCGCACCCCTGCACAATCCCAAGCCGGGGACGTTTAACGCGGTGGCCCTTGATCAAGTCGTGGCGCAGCACACCAAGCAGCATTGCCGTCAGCCATCGCTCGTGCTGTCAATTGATGCGGGGGTTGGGTTCCTCTCGCGGACTGGGACCATCTCCTATAATTCGGAAGGGAAACCGATCCCGGCGGAAAACAATCCGCGGCGGGTCTTCGACCGGCTGTTTCGCGGCGACCGGTCCTCCCTGGCCCAGCAGCGCGAAGAGTTGCAACGCCGCATCCGGCTGATCGACGCCGTGCTGGAAAGCACACGGTCGCTCAATAAGCAGTTGGGACAATCGGACCGGGAAAAGATGGATCAGTACCTGACTTCGCTGAACGAAGTCGAGTCGCGACTGATCGCATCGGAAAAATGGATCGATGTGCCGCTGAAGAAGCAGGACTTTTCGCAGCTTGACCTGGAGGTCACCTCGGAGACCGACAAGCCCGCGGACTATTACCGGAACATGTTCGACCTGATCGCCCTCGCCTTCGACGCCGACATCACGCGCTCCGTCGCGTTCATGCTCAATCGGGAGGACGGCATGGGGATCAGCGATACTTTTCCGCTGAAACTGGGTCTGGGGCGGACGCACCACAACTTGTCTCATGCCGAGGACAAGGAAGGCCAACTGGAGTTTGCCAAATACGATTTATTCCTAAGTGAGCAAGTCGCCCACTTCCTAGGTCGGCTCCAGGAATACAAGGACCTGGGGGGGAGCGTTCTCGATAACACCATCGTCCTGTTTGGCAGCGGCGCGAGTACGACCCACAATCCCACCAACCTGCCTACACTGATTGCCGGTGGATCGAACATGGGGCTCAAGCACGGAGTCCATGTCCGCAACGCGAACACGCCAATGTCCAACGCCTATCTCAGCATCCTGCGCTCCATGAAGATCGAAGCCTCCTCCTTCGCCGACAGCACAGGCGTGCTGTCCGATTCGATCTTTTAGGTCATTTGGAACCACCTAACCTTCGTGCCATTACCGCGCCCCGAACTCCGGCGGTCGAGCGACGAAGAATAGACGAGAATTGGAATCGCAGGTTCGTATCAATTCCTCTTCTTGGCTCTCTTCAATTCGTCCCACACTTCTTTGGCGCAATCGAGATTCAGGCGGACGACTTGTTGCCGGCGGAGATCGAGCGTCTTTACGTCCCCACTTGTGTCCTTGGCGTAGACGAACGGCAGGCAAACGGCAAAGACCTTCAGCGGCACGCCGGCATCGCTGGGAATGAGTCGCAGCCGCACGACCTCCTGGGCCGGCAACAAGGTCTGGCATGTGTCCCACAGGTACGAGGGTACTTCGCAGATTATGTTGAGCAGCGCCAAGTAGTCGCCGCAGTGGATGTCCTCGCCGGCAACGGTTGCGGCGACCATCGTGGGAACGTCGATTTCGGTAGAAGTCTTCATGTTAAAGCCTCAAATCGCAAAAGTGTCTGGATGGGAGTCATTGCAGCAGGCGCGCGGATTGTCCTGCGCACGTGCGGCAAAACGCTGGCGCTTGGGTTAGCGCTACCGGCCCGCCAAACACTGAATGTGAAGCTGAAACATGCTGTCGACTCCTAAGAAGATTCCCGACGAAGATTCTGCCCGAATGGCGCCGTTCACCAGCCGGTCACCCGGCGTCGCTACTTTAAGACCGTCATGGACTCCCCAGCGGGCAGTCAGGCAATCGTGATAGGACCCTCCAACGAAGAAATGGTTCGGACGTTGTCACCTAATGAGGATGTAGTCTGAACCGGCAATTGGATGGTCAGAGACGTCGGTGGGAGTCGAACCCACTTGGAACTGTAGACCACCACTGCGCGGCGGTGCCCCAGGCAGCCGCCGTGCCGTCTGGCGCCAGCGTCGTAACAAAAAAACTGCTCGCCGTGATCGACGAGCAGCTCCGGTTCATTCGTCTCTAAAAGTAATGGTCGCGATTGACCCCGTCAAAAGGAGCCGCTCGCCAAGCAACAGCTTTTGAACAGCTTCCCGTTCACGGCGAGGAGGAGACCTGCGGTCAGCCCTTGCGGCGGGGTCGGAAACCCGCGCCGAACCAAGTCCTCTTCTGCGGTTAGGAAACGACGAACCCGGTGGCGCAGAGATGCGCAAGCAGGTATGATGACCTCTGAAATCCCAGACCATTACCCCGGTCCTCTCCGAAGCGGAGAGGGGGAAGAAAGGAACCTGCCATGACCACTCGCCGCACATTTTTGAAAACTGCCGCTGCCGCATCTCTGTCGCCGCTCCTTCTCAGGAGCACCGCTTGCGCCGCGGCAAGCGAACGACTGACGTTGGGGTTCATTGGCGTGGGGAAAATGGGGCGGGGGCACCTCGATGGTTTCTTGGGACGCAAGGATGTGGAGGTCGTGGCGGTCAGCGACGTGGTCAAGGAGCGGCTCGACGATGCCGTGGCGCGGGTGGAGAAGAGGTATGCCGACCGGAAGGCGAGCGGCAGTTTCCGAGGGGTGAAGGCGTATGGCGATTTCCGGGAGCTCTTGGCTCACGGCGGACTGGACGGCGTCGTCATCGCCACGCCGGACCACTGGCACGCCATCCCCTGTATCCTCGCGGCCCAAGCGGGGAAGCACATCTACTGCGAGAAACCGCTCACGAACAACGTGGCGGAGGGGCGGCGGATTGTGGACGAAGTCGCCAATGCCAAGGTCGTCTTCCAGACCGGCAGCCAGCAGCGGAGCGAGTTCGGCGGGCATTTTCGCAAAGCGGTGGAATACATCTGGAACGGCCGGATCGGCAAAATCAAAACGATTCGCATCGGCGTTGGCGGGCCGGCCAAACCGTGCGACCTGCCGGGGCAGGAAGTCCCAGCGGGGACGAACTGGGAAATGTGGTGCGGCCCCGCGCCGCTACGGGAATATAACGAAGTCCTCTGCCCCAAGGGAATTCACGACCACTTCCCCGCCTGGCGGAGTTACCAGGAATACGGCGGCGGCGCGATTGCCGACATGGGTGCCCACCACTTTGACATTGCCCAGTGGGCGATGGAAACCGACCGGAGTGGCCCGGCGGAAATCATCCCGCCAGAGAAGCCGCAGGACGGCCGCGGCCTGAAGTATGTCTACGCCAACGGCGCGACAATGATTCACGACGAATTCGAAGGGGACCTCAAGGGGGACTGCGTCTTTGAAGGGACGGACGGAATCATCGTCGTTAGCCGTGGGGGAATTTCGAGCAAGCCGGAGTCGATTCTCAAGGAGCCGTTGGCAGACAATTCGCGGCGGGTGATTGATTCCAACAACCATCACGCCAATTGGCTGGCCGCTATCCGTACCGGCAAGGAAACCATCTGCCGCGCCGAAGTCGGCCACCGCTCCGCCACCATCTGCCACCTGGGGAACATCGGCTATCGGCTGGGGCGGAAGCTGAAGTGGGATGCGTCAAAGGAAGATTTTGTCGGGGATGCCGAAGCCAGCAAGGAGCTGAGTCGCGAGGCGCGTGGGGAGTGGAAGAAGGTGTGAGGTGCAAGGAGCGCAACGCAAAGGGGTCGGGAGTCTTTGGCGTTGAAAGTTATTGCCAATGGAGAAATCTTTGACGCCAAAGACTCCCGACCCCGTTATACCGCTACCTCACCGATAGCGAGCGGCCGTTGTCTTTGGGTCGCAGGCCAAGGAGGAACGGGACGGCAGTCTCGGCCCATTCGTCCGGCGATGGATATTCCGCGGCAGCGGGGCCGAAGGCGACTTCGAGCATCTCGGTGTTGATGATGCCGGGATTGAGCGGAATGGCGGCCATGCCGGGGGGCAACTCCGCCGAGAGGGCGAGCGTGAGCCCTTCGATGGCGTACTTCGTCGCGCAATAGGGAGCGACGTTTGGCGAGGTCGATCTTCCCCAGCCGGAACTAAAGTTGACGATGACGCCCTGCTGGCGGTCGATCATCGCCGGCACGAAGTGCCGCAGGACGTGGAAGACTCCTTTGATGTTGACGTCGATGACCCGCGAGAAGTCCGCCACCGGCACGTCCCACAGCGGCTCGCTGCGATTGATGATGGCGGCATTGTTGAGCAGCAAGTCCGGCGGTTCGCCATCCTTGAGAACGCTTTCAGCCCACTGCTTGACCTGCTTTTCATTGGCCACGTCCACGGCATCAAACCTGTGCGGCCCTCCAAACCTCCCGGCCAGCACTCGCATCGTCTCGACATTCCGCCCGCAGCCGATGACCGTATGACCGCGCTCGATAAAGCCCTCGGTCATCGCCAGCCCCAAGCCGCGGCCTGCACCGGTCAAAACGATTCGCCGATTATCCGTCATGTTGTGTCTCCAAGAAAATCGCCGCGCGAGTATAACAAGGTGATGCCTAACTTCAAACCATGGCCAGATCGCGAATTCCCCCCCTACGCTTATGTACCTGGTAAGTTTCCGCACCCCATACGCGACCCCGCTGGGCATAGTTTTGGCCAACAGCCTAAATCTTGCGATTCGCTGACGACCGTGAATGCTCTCGTGCACGAAGAATACAATTGGGGGAGTATCCTTTTCAATAATGGTTATTACTGGGAATCACACGAAGCATGGGAGCAAGTCTGGCATGCCTGCGGACGAAAAGGAGACGCTGCGGACTATTTGAAGGGGCTAATCAAGTTCGCAGCGGCCGGTGTCAAGTCGCGAGAAGGCAATTCGGAAGGAGTCGCCCGGCATGCGAGTCGCAGTGCGGAGTTGCTGCGAGGAGTCAGGGATAATATCGGAGTCGCAGAAGAAGAACCGTTCGGCATGCCATTGGATTTGCTTATCCAATGTGTTGAGCGAGTCGCTAGCCATCCCAGCGATTACATAAATACAAGTGATGCCCCCGTGGTGCCGACGATCTATCCCCTCCCTTGATTGCTGAAAGGAGCCAATTTCACGCAATCTTCACGTCCCGTTCAGGTCGTTCCGCCAATACTCGATTGTGCTAGAATCGCCGCATGACTTCACCCCGGAAAAAGCATTGGATTGGGTTCGACCTTGGCGGCACCAAGATGATGTCCGCCGTCTTCAATGAGGATTTCCGCACCCTGGGCCGCAAGCGCCGTAAGACAAAAGGATTGGAAGGGGCCAAGGCCGGGATGGAGCGGATTATCGAAACCATCCGCGACGCCCTGGAAGAAGCCAAGCTGGACAAGGACGACATCGCCGGCATTGGAATTGGTTGTCCAGGGACAGTGGACCTGGACCGGGGCGTTATTCTCGACACGGCCAACTTGAGTTGGAAGAACGTGCATGTGAAGTCGATTCTGGAGGAGGCGTTCGGCGCGCCAACAGTCATCCTCAATGACGTCGATGCTGGCGTGTACGGCGAGTACCGCTTCGGAGCAGGCAAAAATGCCCGCTGCCTGGTCGGTGTTTTTCCAGGGACCGGCATTGGGGGCGGCTGTGTGTATGAAGGGCAGATCATTCGCGGCAAGACGATGTCCTGTTTTGAAATCGGCCATATGCAAGTCACGCCTGGCGGGCAAATCTGCGGCTGCGGTCGAACCGGCTGCCTGGAAACGGAAGCCAGCCGTTTGGCCATTGCCACTGCGGCTGCTGCTGCGGCCTACCGGGGTGAAGCTCCGAATTTGTTCAAGGCGGCAGGGACAGATGTCGCTGCCATGCGGAGCAGCGTGCTGGCAGAGGCGATTAATGACGGTGACAAAGTCGTGGAACAGATTGTCATCCGTGCGGCCCACATGATAGGCAGCGTGGTGGGGGACGTTGTCAACCTGGTCGCTCCTGACGTGGTCGTGCTCGGCGGCGGCCTGGTCGAAGCCATGCCCGACTTGATCGTGACACACGTCGAAGAAGCCGCCCGCAACCGGGCCGCTCCGCCGGTCGCCCGGTCGTTCAAAGTCGTCGCCGCCAAGCTGGCCGACGAAGCGGTCGTACGCGGAGCAGCCGCTTGGGCCGAGAAAAGCCAATCCTTAGCGAGTGCAGCGAAGTAACATGTCACCCCCGCTGGAATCGGCGCCATTATCGACTCCGCCCCGCACGGCCCGCCCCGCCGCGGTCATCGACATCGGCACTTCCAGCATCCGCATGGCCATCGCGGAGATTCAGGGTGGCGGCGGCGTCCGCACGCTCGAAGCCCTTTCGCAGGCGGTGAACCTGGGAAAGGACACTTTTACCCGCGGCAGTATTGCCAAGGGGACGATTGAAGACTGCGTACGGGTGCTTAAGAGCTATCGCCGGATGCTCAAGGAATATCAGATTGAGCAGCCGGACCAGATCCGCTGCGTGGCGACGAGCGCCGTCCGTGAAGCCGCCAATCGTCTGGCCTTCGTCGATCGAATTTATATCGCCACCGGCTTTCAGGTCGAGCCGCTCGACGAAGCCGAAGTCAGCCGGATTACGTTTCTGGGGATTCAGCCGTTTCTGGCTTCGGATCCGGCTCTTGCCGCTGCCCGCGCGGTGGTGACGGAGATCGGCGGCGGCAGCACGGAGCTGCTCGTGGTGAAGGGAGGGGATGTCGTTTACGCCCATACCTACCGGCTGGGATCGCTCCGTTTGCGGGAGACCTTGGAGGCTTTCCGCGCCCCGGCCTTGAAGGTGCGAAATCTGATGGAGACTCACATTCACCGCACGGTGGAGGAAGTGGCGGAACATGTCAGTCAGGACGGGCCGACGGAAATGATCGCCATGGGTGGGGACGTCCGTTTTGCGCTCAAGCAACTTCAGCCGGACTGGGACGGCAAAAGCCTGGCCCGGCTTTCGGTCAAACAGCTTGAAGATTTCACCAACAAGACGCTCAACTTGTCGGAAGACCGGCTAGTGCGGAAGTACCGCATCAGCTTTCCCGAGGCGGAAACACTTGGCCCCGCGCTGCTGGCTTATGTACTCCTGGCCAAGGAGCTCAATCGCAGCGAGATTCTGGTCACCAACGTCAACCTGCGGGACGGCCTGCTCAGCGAGATGTCCGCCGGCGCGGCTTGGTCGAAGGAATTTGCCCACCAGATCGTACGCTCGGCAATCGACCTGGGAAACCGCTTTGGGTTCGATGAGCAGCACGCGGTCCACGTGGCGGAACTTTGCACCAAGCTGTTCCAGCAGCTCAAGGACGAACATCAATTGCCACAGCGGAACGAGGTTCTGCTGTACATCGCCGCGCTGCTTCACGAGGTCGGACTGTTCGTCAGCAACCGCAGCTACCACAAACACTCCATGTACCTGATCCGCAACAGCGAGCTGTTTGGCCTCGGAAAAAAGGACCTGCTGCTGGCAGCGCTCGTCGCCCGCTATCACCGCCGCGCCTCTCCCCAGCCGACGCACGAAGGGTATGCCATGCTGGAGCGAGACGAACGCGTCGCCGTTTCGAAGATGGCCGCCATCCTGCGGATTGCGATTGCCCTGGACGAATCCCGTAGTCAGCGGATCCACGAAGTGGTTTGCTCGCGCGAAGACTCACGGCTCGTCATTTCCGTGCCGATGGTCGAGGACCTCTCACTCGAACAACTCTCGCTCAAGCAGAACAGTTCGATGTTTGAAGAGACGTATGGAATGCCGGTGCTTTTACGAATGGCGAAATAACCACAAATGTCCGATACCCCCCGCTTCTTCAATCGCGAGCTGAGCTGGCTGGAGTTCAACCAGCGAGTCCTGGACGAGGCCCGCGACGAATCCATTCCCGGCTTGGAACGGCTCAAGTTTTTGGCCATCTCCGGCTCGAACCTCGACGAGTTCTTCATGGTCCGAGTGGGCGGACTGCGGGTACTTATCGAGCAAAAGATGACGACTCCCGACCCTTCCGGGATGACACCGGAGGAGCAGCTTACGGCGGTCACGGCCCGTGTACGGCAAATGGTTGCCGAGCAATATCTGTGCTTTTCCAAGGAGCTTGAGCCGTTGCTCGCCGAAGCCGGCATCAAGCGGCTCGCGGCCAAGGAGCTCAGCGAGCGGCAGCGGAAAGCGGTGGAGCAAGTCTTCGAGAACGAAATCTTCTCGACGCTTACGCCCATGGCCGTGGCCGCGCCGGAGAACTTTCCACTTTTGCCGAACTTGTCGCTGAGCGTGGCCGTTCAGCTCAAGCCGGCAGCCGACTCCTCCGATCCGCGGTTCGCGATCATTCCGCTGGGCCGCACGTTGTCTCGCTTGCTCACCGTCGGTTCGGACCGCGGATATGCCTACATTCTGATGGAAGACGTGATCGGCCTGTTTCTGGATCGCTTTTTTCCTGGGGAAGAGGTCGTCTCGCAGACTCCCTTCCGCATTACTCGCAATGCCGACTTCACCTTGCGAGACGACCTGGCTCCCGACTTGCTCGTTGGGATGAAAGGCATTCTCTCCGCGCGGAAGCATGGCGACTGCGTGCGGCTGGAAGTTGGATCGTCGATCGCCAAGGAGCTGTTGGCCTTTCTCCAGAAGTCGCTGGAAGTGGAGGAGCAAGACATTTACGAAGTGCCGGGTCCACTGGAACTGGCCGTCTTCATGCCGCTAACGGATCGGGCGGGTTTCGATGCGCTCAAGTACGAGCCTTGGCCGCCACAACCATCTCCCGATGTCGAGGCGGGCGTCAGCATGTTCGGCGTTCTCGCCCGACAGGATGTGTTTCTTTATCACCCCTATCAGAGCTTCGAACCGGTCCTGCGGTTGATCGATCAGGCGGCGACCGATCCGGACGTGCTGGCCATCAAGCAGATTCTCTACCGCACCAGTCGGGCCAGTCCGATTGTGGCGGCACTGGCGAAGGCGGCTCAAAACGGTAAATACGTGACGGTCATTGTGGAGTTGAAGGCTCGTTTCGACGAAGCCCGAAATATCCAGTGGGCTCGCGATCTGGAAGAAGCCGGCGTGCAGGTTATCTACGGCATCAAGGGGCTGAAGACCCACGCCAAACTCTGCATCATTGTCCGCCGCGAGCCGCATGGCATTCAGCGGTATGTTCATTTCGGCACCGGAAACTACAACGAGCTCACCGCCCGCCTTTACAGCGACGCTAGTTTTCTGACCAGCAACGAGGAATTGGGAGCCGATGCCGTCGCATTCTTCAATGCCATTACCGGGTACTCCCAGCCGCAGCGGTACCGCAAGATCGAAGCGGCCCCCACGGGCCTGCGGAGCCGCTTGCTGGAACTTATCGACGGCGAGACTCAGCGCAAACAGCAGGGGCAGAAAGCATCGATCGACGTCAAAATCAACTCGCTGGTGGACCCGGAAGTCATCGGCGCGCTCTATGCCGCCAGCCAGGCTGGCGTACGAGTGCGGCTGAACGTACGGGGAATCTGCTGCTTGCGCCCGGGCGTCAAGGAGCTGAGCGAGAACATCAGCGTGGTCAGCATACTGGACCGCTATCTGGAACATGCCCGCATCCTGCGGTTTCATCACGGCGGCGACGATCTGGTCTTCATCTCCAGTGCGGATTGGATGCCGCGCAACATCGATCGCCGCATCGAGCTGCTCGTTCCCATCGAAGACCCTGCGAGCCGCTCGCGACTCATCAGCATTTTGGAAACGTATTTCGAAGATAATGCGAAAGCCCGAGAATTGCAGGAGAGCGGCGCATGGAAACGAGACAAATCCCGAAAAAAGCGCCGCCGAAGCCAGGAGCTGCTTTATGGGGATGCCGTCAGCCGGCTCAAGACCGCCGAGCAATCTCAGCAGACCGTCTTCGAGCCGCACCGCGCCCCCGTAAAAGAATCCCGATAAACCAGCGAAGAAACACGGCAGCCCATGAAGACACTGCTATTGATGCGTCACGCCAAGTCCAGTTGGAAGGACGAATCGCTCGACGACCATGACCGCCCACTCAACAAGCGGGGCAAGCGCGAATCGCCGCGCATCGGGGAGCTGCTTCGCGACCAACAGCTCGTCCCCGACTTTATCCTTTGCTCCTCGGCCCGCCGCGCGCGCAAGACGGCTGAAAGCGTGGCCTTTGCCGCGGGCTTTCGGGGAGAGACTCGCATTACGTCCGAACTGTATATGATTCCGCCCGCCCGGATGCTGGAGATTCTGGCGGAAACGTCCGATTCCTTCAGCTCGGTCCTGCTCATTGCCCACAACCCAAGTCTCGAAGAGCTATTCGAGCAGCTCACCGGCCATTCGCAGGCGTTCTCCACTGCCTCGATTGCCCAGTTGGAGCTGAGAATCGATTCCTGGAAAGGGGCCGTGACCAAACTGTCCGCCACGCTGATCGAATTCTGGCAGCCGCGAGGACTGAACTAGAACGGGATCTGGTCGTCCAAAGGGTTGTCGTCCTCTTCTTCGCCGCGGGCCTGGCGGTCCTCGCGCTCCTTCTCCTCTGCCTGCCATTTGGCTTCAAACTCTTCATCGCATTTGCGGCAGTATTCCCACGTTGAATAGTGCTGCACATAGCCGGTAAGGGGAAGACCCGGATAGACCGGGTATTTCGGCAAGATTTCCTCGACCAGCAGGCGATAGGCGTCGCGACAGGTGAAGTGCTCGCACATGTCCAGTGCCACGCTGTGCATGGCCAGACGACGGAGGATGACCTTGAAGGCCGATTCGACCTCGGCGTCATTGAGCTTGTCCACCGGGTAGATGGTCAGCGGCGGATCAAAAATGGTGCAAAGAGGTACGTCCTTTTTTCCCTCAAAAATCTCGTCCCACGATTCATAGAGCCGCTTTGTCTGCTCGTCGATACCGGGGATGACTTCGTCCCAGCTTCGTTTGGGGCGATCGTCAAAGGGGAATTCCGTCACCGGGTCATCCAGCCCTTTCATCCCATCGGAATTGCCGTCGGACAGAGAATTGTCGTCAATGGCCGCGATTTCCGAGCTTTTGTTTTCCCCTTCAAGCTGTTCTTCAAGCTGTGGGGGGAAGAGGCCGTAAGGATCGTCCTCATCGGCATCGTCGGGGAACTCTGGGAATTCGTCTTCGTTGTCCTTGAGGAAAACCGATTCACCATCGTCGTCTTCGTCGCCCTCGGATGCGAACTGTTTCTCGTCCTCGTTCTCTACCACAAACTCAAGTCGGGGGTTTTCGAGGTCGATCCGCATCTCGCCATTCTGGCTGAACCATTGCAGCGTCAAGCGAACGAATTCAACGCGAGAGCCATTGCTGGCCGGTGAGCGGACAATCTGCATCGTACCTGCTGGGCCAACTTGCTGGACTTCCAGAGCTTGAAAGTCCGGATTGGCAGCACGACTTTCCGACTCTTGGACGCTGTCGCCGGGCTCGTCCCCTTCTTCGTCCTCGTCGTCCGCGAGGTCGGTCTCAAACTGCACGCGCTTGCCGGCTAGCTCACCTTCCATATTTCCGGTGAGCCCCAGATGGATGAGGGTCGGCGCGCCTTGCAGTTCCAGCCAACCGTGAACGCTGTTGGGACGGAGGTTAAACAGCTCTCCGCGGATTACCGAGTTCTCCAATCGCCAGGCCATGCGGGACCCTTGAGAGGATGGTTATTGGCGGAGCTTCAAATCGCGGGCTTTGCCGAAATCGAGCGTGACCATCGCTCCATTGAGCGGCGGCCCCACATTGGCGTTCGCGCCCCCTTGCCACGGGAAGGAATAGGCCACGAAATATCCCGTGTTGCAATCGGCGACGTAAACCACGCAGTCGGCTGGACGGGCACCATTCGCACCACCCTTGAGCGGGCTCCAACTACCCGTGCACATCACATACGAAGCCTCTTTCCCCTTTTCGGGCGGCAGTTCCTTCCAGATGTTGGTGCGGAACATGGCGTTGAACTTGGCCGATCGCGGATTGAGGACGAAGCAAGTCAGGTCGCCGGTCAAATAATCGAGCATCAGGACTGCTTCGCCGTTCTCATCGGCTGCGCCGGTGGCCATGGCGAAAGTCTTGGAGCCGTGCGAGGCCGTGGCCCGCAGTTTCAGTTCCTCCAGCCCAAAGCCCGATTCGTCAGAGTGGCGGGACTCCAGACCCACATGCACGGCCAAACCAGTGGCCAGCCCCAAGAGCAATCCCATCGACACCCAGAGCATTGCTCTCCTGTAACGTGGTCGCAACATGATTGATGTCCCTCCGTTCCTTGCAGTTTGATGATTTGTCACGAAGCGATTCGCGAGACAGGGCTTTCTGCGCCGCTGCGAATGCTCGCACTTTCCCCTGCTCGTAATCCTAGCGGATTGTCCGAAAGGGGACCAGAAGAAACCACCATTTTGTCAGGCCCCACTCTCTCTTCCTTCGCGTCCAACTGGCGGAAGCCTTTACGGGGCCGGCTTTTTCCAGTCCTCGTCGCGTCCAAAGAACAACATGTGCTGCCAGGGGAGTTTCTCGAATTCCTTGACGAGCTTGAACCCATTGGGGCGAAGCTCTTTCATGACCTGAGCCTTGCTCATTTTGTGCTCGGGCTTGATGGGGACCTTGGGATCCTCTGTGCGATACTCCACCAGCACCATCAGTCCACCTGGTGCCAGAGCCTCCCGCATGGCGGCCAGCATCTGCTCCGGGTAAGAGAATTCGTGGTAGACATCGACGCAGAGGATCAGGTCGAATTTTCCCTTGGGGAGCCGGGGGTCGATAAACGTGCCCAGCACCGGGGTGAAGTTTCGGATTCCTTGATCATCCGCACGGTCATTCATCAGCTTGAGCATCTCGGGCTGAATGTCGACGCCGTAGATATGGCCATCGTCACCGACCATCTTGGCCAGCTGCAACGTATAAAAGCCGTTGCCACACCCCATGTCGCAGATAGTCATTCCCCGCTTAACCCCCAGGTTGGCGAGCATGAGGGAGCACCGTTCTTCCTGTTCGCGGTTGTCGCGTATCAGCCACGGTGCTCCTTCGTAGTGCATCGTTTGGGCGATGCCCCGCCCCTTGTAGTGCGTAAGCGGTTTGGGAAGCGTTTTGCCGGTGGCGGCTGCCGGAATCTCTTCTTCTTGGCACCGTCCTGGAACGGCCAGCAGATAGGGAGACAGAATCGCGGCCAGAAGCAGGACAAGGCGCAATGACATCTGCATGGTAAACTCCCAGTGTGGAATACCTGAATCGTACGGCCTGCCGAGACTTTCTTCCAGTCAGAAACTACGTCGTAAGCGTTCCCTTGGTACTGGGCACGCCCGTCATTCGCGGGTCGTTCTCCACCGCCATCCGCAGGGCCCGGGCGGCGGATTTGAAAATCGCCTCGCTTTTGTGATGGCTGTTGCGGCCGTAATGGATGAGGATGTGCAGGTTGCAGAGGGCGTTGGCGGCGAAGGCTTGCCAGAAGTCTTCGACCAGCTCTGTGTCGAAATTGCCAATCTTTGGGCTGTCGAATGCCGCTTGGAAGGCAAGGTAATACCTGCCGGAAAGATCGATGGCGGTTGTCGCCAGCGTCTCTTCCATCGGCAGTGTGAAGTGGCCATAGCGGCGAATCCCTTGCTTATTGCCGAGGGCCTGTTTCACCGCCTGGCCCAAACAGATGCCGACATCTTCCACCGTGTGGTGCTGGTCAACGTGCAAATCTCCTTTCGCCTCGACTTTCAAATCGACCGCGCCATGCCGCGCGAAAAGCTCCAGCATGTGGTCGAGAAAACCAACTCCGGTTTGCCAACTCCCCTGGCCGCTGCCGTCCAGGTTAAGGTCCAGGCGGATCTGGGTTTCGCGAGTGTCGCGCGTGACTGTGGCGGTACGAGACATATTACACCATGGTTTTGAGAAGAGTCAGCAAGGCTTCAATCTGCTCGTCGGTCCCCACGCTAATCCGCAAGCCGTCGCTCCAGCCGGGATAGTTCATGTAGCGGACGAGGATGCGGTTCTGCTTGAGCTGCTCATAAAGTGGCTTGGCGGGATGTCGCGGATGGATACACCAGACGAAGTTGGACTGGGATGGAATGACCGAGAATCCGAGCTGCGAAAGTCCCGCAGTCAGCCGTTTACGAGTGGCGATGCTATTCGCACGGTTCTCGGCCAGCCACGCCTGGTCCCCCAGGGCGGCCGTGGCGGCGGCGATGGAAAGCGAATCGCAATTGTAGCTGTCCTTGACCTTGATGAGCTGCTCAATGAAGTGCGGCTGAGCGACGATGTAGCCGAAGCGGAGTCCCGCCAGGCCGTACGACTTGCTCAGGGTGCGGCTGACCATGATCTTCTCGTTCTTGGCCACCAGGTCCATGCAGTTGAAATCGGCAAAGTCCACATACGCTTCGTCGATAAGAAGTGGGCAAGGGAGCCGCTCAGCGAATTCCAGTATCGCCTCGCGCGAAATCATGGTGCCGGTCGGGCTGTTGGGATTGGGAAGGAAGACGAGCTTGAGTCCTTCGGCCGGATTGCCAAACGCCGCCGGCAGTGACCAGTCGGCATTGAACTTCACCTCTTCCCAGCGAGCGTCCTGAAGCTGAGCAAGCGAGCGATACAGAATGTAGCTCGGATACGGCAGCCGCAGCAATTCGCCGGGGCCGACAAAAGCCCGCGTGCAAATTGTCAGAATGTCGTCGCTGCCGTTTCCCGCCAGAATCCAATCCTTACCCGGCAGTTCTAAAACCTCGGCCGCCCGCAATCGAAAGCTGTTCGCCATCGGATCGGGATAGCGCTGCAAGCCGCGATCCAGCACTTCTTCAATCGCTCGGCGAATCCCCGGCGGAGGGGGATACGGATTCTCATTCGTATTCAGCTTGATGAATTTCCCCGCCTGCGGCTGCTCACCGGGCGTGTAGCCGTCCATCGCGACGATATTGGGGCGGAAGGGGGACATGAGGGAAAGGAGTCAGGAGTCAGGAGTCAGGAGTCAGGAGTCAGGAGTCAGGAGTCAGGAGTCTCACATCGACGCTTGCGCGATGGGCCGTCAGTCCTTCTTTTTCGGCAAGTTGCTGGATGTGCGGTGCAATGGAACGTAATGCACCCTCGGAAAAAGCGATCACGCTGTTGCTCCGCAGGAAGTGATTGGCGGACAGGCCGCTGGCCCAGCGGGCAGTGCCGCCGGTGGGCAACACGTGCGATGGGCCGGCGGCGTAATCGCCGAGGGCGACCGGGCTGTAATTTCCCAAAAACGTTGCCCCGGCATTGCGGATTTTCACTGCCAGCCGGGCGGCATCGTCGATGGCAATGTGCAGGTGCTCCGGCGCGAGCAAGTCGGTGATGCGACAGGCTTCGTTTTCGTCCCGCACCATGATCAAGCAGCCAAAATCTCTGAGGCTCTGAATCGTCAACTCACTCCGCGAGAGCCGGGCAACTTGCTTTTGCAACTCAGCGATCGTCGCTTCCAACAGTCGCTCGCTCCAGGTGACGAGAATGCTGGCTCCGGGGGCATGTTCCGCCTGGGCCAGCATATCGGCCGCCACAAACTCTGGAAGAGAGGTGTCGTCGGCAATCACGACCACTTCGCTCGGCCCGGCAATCGAATCGATATCGACTTGGCCAAAGACGTGTCGTTTCGCGAGCGCGACGAACAGATTCCCCGGCCCGACAATCTTGTCCACCGGGGCAATTGGCCCTGCACCATACGCCAAAGCGGCTACTCCCTGGGCTCCACCGACACGATAGACCTCCGTCACCCCCAGCTCGTGGCAAGTCGCCAGCACGTCAGGATTGTTTGCTCCATTTGCCGTGGGGGGGGACACCACGGCAGTTTCCCGCACTCCCGCAGCCTGAGCCGGGACCACCGTCATCAGCACCGTCGAAGGATAAGCCGCTGCCCCGCCGGGAACGCAAACGCCGACACGTGCCAGCGGAACATAGCGTTGCCGCAGCACTACGCCGGGGCGATTCACCTCGACGTCTTGATGGAGAATTGCCCGCTGGAATTCCAGCACGTTGCTGCGCACCTGCCGTACTGTCGCCAGAAACGACGGCTCGGCCTTGGCATGCGCGGCCTTGAGCTCGGCAGGGGAGACGCGAATCGTTTCCGCCGTCAGTTCCGCCTTGTCAAGCTTGCGAGAATACTCCAGAACCGCCGCCAGTCCTCGCTCTTGCACATCGCCACAAATCCGCTCGACGACTTGTTGGGGTGAGAGAGGCTCGCCAAAGACCTCTTTCGTCCGCCGCCGACCCGCCTCGCTCACTACATTCCCCGCTGGGCTGAGCTTCGCGCGGAGGGCCGCCAGCGCCTGCTCGACGTCCCCTTGGCGGGTATCAATGCGGGAAATGGCAAGTGGCAGGGTCATAAATGCTTGGGCGGGGTTAGGACAAGCGGGGCTTCATTTTGTTCGCTCGGCTCTACCCCCGAAAGGTCGGGCTCCAAGAACGCAGGTTATAAGCGGTTTTGCAAATGTTGATTTCCCCCCTACGGAGGTGTTTTATTCATGATTCACAAGCTACTGTGACGCGCTGACTTACGGAAAATCAGTTTGTCGCAACTCAAGTCTCTACAGATACCTACAGCAATGTGAATCGTCGCAAGTTGATTCACAACGGGCAGCCTTCTGCAGTTTCTGATTCATGGATTTCCCGAAAACATTCCGACCCATCTTATAAGCGGAGATTAGCGCTATCGACCACTATCGCAGGGATGTGGCCCGCGCGCAGCGCCATCCCAGAATCATATACAATTGTATCTAGCGGGTTGGCACTGTCAAGCCCTCCACAGACAGTTTTTTGAGCCGCCTAAGTGCGCTTCGAGTCCGCCACTTCCATCTCTGATCCTGGTCTCGCCTGTTTTCGGAAGGGGGCGTGGGAGCACTTCCAGCAATAGATAGCCTGCGCGCCGTGCTGGCAGCTTGACTCTGCCTTGGGGATGTTTGAAGATGCCAGGGCCGTTCCCAGCCCTCTCCAGGAGCCTTTCCCATGCCGAGTTCCTTACGACTGTTGTTCGCTTCCCTGCTTCTTCTAACACCGGCCTGCGTCTTTGCCCAGGACAAAGCCAAGGCCGAGCCGAAAGCAGCTGCCAAGCAGCCGGCCGCCAAAGCCCCTCCTGCTCGTCCCGAGCCGACCGTGGCGAACTATGAATACGGCAAAGACTCCGAGAGGCAAAAGTTTGACTTCTGGCAGGCCAAGTCCGATAAGCCGACGCCAGTCGTGCTACTGATTCACGGCGGCGGCTGGATGGGCGGGGACAAAACGGGCTACGGCACGGCCGCCATCAAGCCCTATCTCGATGCGGGCATCTCGGTGGCGTCCGTCAATTACAGGTTTATTCCGCAGGCCATGGAGCACAAGGTTGAGCCTCCGGTGAAGGCTCCTCTGCACGACGCGGCCCGGGCTCTGCAAACCATCCGCAGCAAGGCCAAGGAATGGAATCTCGATAAGACGCGGGTCGGCGCGACCGGCGGCTCCGCAGGAGCTTGCACCTCGCTCTGGCTGGCGTTTCATGACGACCTGGCCGATCCCAAGAGCAGCGACCCCATCGCCCGCGAGTCCACCCGCCTGACCTGTGCAGCCGTCAGCGGTCCGCAAACCTCGCTCGATCCCAAAGAGCTTCGCGAATGGATGCCCAACGCCAACTACGCCGGCCACGCCTTCGGCTTCTGGAAGAAGGGGGGCACTCGGCCCGAGGAATTCGCCGCAGCTCTGGAAAACCGCGAGAAGATCATGCCCTGGATCAAGGAATACTCCCCCATCGAGCTCGTCAGCAAGGACGACCCGCCGATCTTCATCGAAAACCCTAACCAGAAAACGCCCCCCGTCGTCGGCCAGGAAGGCCCCGACCCCACCCACTCCGCCATCTACGGCATCAAGCTCATCGAACGGACCGAGCCCCTCGGCCTCGAAGTCGTGCAGACCTATCCGGGACACCTGGATGAGAAGTACGGATCGGTACAGAAGTTCTTGATTACCAAGCTGAAGGGGGAGTAGGCAGCAATCAATGACCAATGTCCAAGCACCAATGACCAATGGGAGTGGTGCCGATATTGGTCATTGGGATTTGGTCATTGGTCATTTGCCTTTCACTCCGCCTGTTTCCTATAAAACTCCAGAGCATCCGCAATCTGCTTCTCGACGACGGCTTGCTGGCCGGCGGGGATGCGGTTGCGTTTGCGAACGTCGGCGTAGAGCCGCTCGATCCAGGTGATGAAGTATTTGGCGTCTTCGGGGGAGCGGAGCGGCTGGTCCTTGACTTCGACATAGATCGGGCTGGTGTGAGCGAAGGATTCGCTGGACGCCTGGTATTCGCCGCGCGGGCCGCGGGCGCGGAGGGCGAGCCAACTGCTGGTTTTGATGTCGATTTCCTGGTCGAGCGTAATCGTGCGCGGGTTCTCCGCCTGGGCGGGGATCGTGAGGACGGGCTGGCCGTTGACGATGACCTCCAGCTTCTCAAGCAGATATTGTGACGTGACCTCTCCCTGCACGCGGAGCTTGCCGGGCTTGTCGAACTTGAGCGTCGCTCCGGCTTCTACCCCGCCGGCGGTGAAGCGGAGCATGGGGCCGTTGGTGACGAACGATTTTCCCGCTCGCAAGTTGTCGATCCACGACTGGTAGGTGAACGTCTCGCCGCAGTGGACGTAGACCCGGTCGGTCCCTGGCAGGCGGCTATTGATCTTGTTGAGGAAGACGTCGGTGCCTGCGGAGGCGGGGAGCTTCAGGCCGCAGTTGAGCAGCCGGTACCAGACGGGGTAGGTCGCCTGATGGTTGGAGCCCATGACGTCGAGCGTATCGATCTTGCCGAGGGCCACGTCGACGGGCATTTCCTTGGCAGAGTACGCAGTGGCATAGGGATCCTGCAAGGAATGGGCCGGGTGGGTGTAGTTGACGTGCCCCCCCTGGTCGTGCGTGTGGTCAGCGATGTGGGCGTTGGTGGGAAAGTCGTAGGGATGCGTGGTGTTCTTGAAGCCGGTGAAAATCGGCGTCACGAGCTGCTTGAGATTGAGCAGCGTCATATGCCCCCAGATCGTGGCCCGAAATTCCTGATTCCAGTAGAGGACGTTGGCATCAGTCGAAACCGGGTCCGGCCGGCCCAGGAAGAATTCGCGGTCAAAAACCCCGTCGCTGTCGGAGTTGGCGACCATGAAGTTGGCGATGGTCAGATCCTCGCCGCTGATTTGCTCCAGCATCGTGGCGGGGTTGTTGTACCACTGCCCATAGCCGTAGTTGGCGTGGATGTGATTTTCGCCGCCGACCCAGCCGTCGGCCCGCTGGTTCGTCCACCGCTCCAGCTTGACGTGGACGCCGGTCACTTCCGCGGTCGTGACGGAGAACTTGGTGATCTCCGGCTTGTACTCGGGTCCGCGAAAGACCTTGAGCGTGTAGACGCTCGATGGAAGCTCGAGATGGATGTCGCCGTGGGTGTAGAAATGCAGCTCGCCATTGAGCATCCGGTAGAGCGAGCCCCGCGGAGCCACGAATTTGCCGTCGTCCTCTTGGATGACAATTCTGGCTGGGACGAGCTTATTCTGTGGGCCTTCCGTGATTTGGATAGTCACATCCCCATCGTTCGCCGACCAGTCGAGCTTGCCGGGCCGGACAATTTGTTCGTCCAGTTTTTCCAGGTCTCGCACGACTAGCATCGTCGGGCCGAAGCGGTTTTCGCTGTACGCCAGCCACTTGCCGTCGGCCGAAAAACTGGGACTGTCCTCGTCCGCCTGGCCGAACGTCAGCTTCCTCGCGGCGACTTCTCCATTCTCCAGAGGAATTTCCCAGATGTCGTTGTGAACGCCGCCGCGCTCCGTGACGACAAGGATCGCCTGGTCGTCGGCCCGCCAGCACATCTCGTGAATCCGCGCCGGCCAGCGGGCGATGAGCTGAGGCTTGGGGGGGTTATCGCCATGCACGCCTAGGAGAGGCACCTTCCACAATTCATTTTGAGGTCCGTTGTTGCCTCCTTGCTCGTCGGGCATGTCGGCCACGGTGTTGACGGCGAGCCACTTGCCGTCGCGCGAAAGCGCCGGCCGCTGGCGGGCGAGGCCGGGAGCGCCGAGCGGGTGCCCCGGAAACGTCTTCTCATCGATGGCCGGCACAAGTTCCCCGGTCGCCAGGACATACCACGCCAATCGCGGCTTTTCGCTAGGGGGCTGGAAGAGACCCAGGACTCTCTCCCCCTTGGCGTCGAAGTGGAGCTTGTCCATGACCGTCATGTCCTTGGGCAGCTTGATGGGCTCGCCGCCCGCAGTCGCCAGGCGCAAATTCCCCGCGTAAAAGTTCTGCGTGCTGATATAGGCCACTTTCTTCCCATCCGGCGACCACGCCGGCTCGATATCGAGCCCTCGCTCTTTCGTCAGCCGCTTCATCACGCCGCCGATGCGAGGCATCTTCCAGATGGCACCCTGGTAAGAGAACACGAGAGTTTCCCCATCCGGCGAAAGCTGTGGCATGATGCCGCCGAAGGCGCGGGGGTCGGGATGTTGATGGCCTTCGTGAGCCAGAGCCGGTAACACCAACTCGGCGCACAGGAGAGCCAGTATGAAAGCAACTGCGCAACGCGCGAGGTGTAAAATCGTCATGGGCAAACTCCCGCGAACAAGAACCAGGATTCTCCGACTCATGACCTTAAACCTGAACTGGCTGCCAAACAACCTGGCAGACCCCACGGATGAAACTGTCGCAGGATGAGATTCCAATCCCGCCCCCGCCGCCGCGAAAAACGCCGTTTGATTCACCCACCTCCTTTCGCGGACTTGCGCTGATTCACCTCGTCCGTACTCCGTATCTGCAAACACGTTTTGAATGCGGATCTCGACGCAACTTGTGATTCATTCCGCGATGATGCGGTTCCGCAGAAGTCAAGCGACTCACCGTCGCCGCCGATCGTGAAAGTCCGACCGCCATCCCCCATTCAGAACCAGGTTCGAATATCCCCGCCTCAATGGGTCCCACGGCCAAACCAGAATTTCCGCCCAGCACAGCTATGCTGCCACCGTGAATGGCGAAAGAGACGCTCATCCTGGCCCATTCCCTGGGGATAAGGGGGCAAGAAACGCAGACGGCAGAGCCCGTAAAGGCCCTGCCGTCTGCTCTGCCAATCGCTCCCGACGAGAAACTTGATTTTGGGCAGGCTGGAAGCCTACCCCACATTGTTTTACGGAATGATGAAGATGCCGCCGACCCACACGCCGACTTCGGCGGCAGCGCCCCGCAGCGAGAGCGGCACCGGGGGAATGTGCCAGGGGGCGCAGTCGCCGGGGCGGTAGTAGCCGAGCGGATACTGGCACTCCAGCGGCGGGTTGATTCCCATCTTGTAAGGCAGGGCCACGATGTTCAGGAAGAAGTGGGCTCCCGAAATGAGCGGCTGCTTGAGCGGGCCGGCGGTGTGGCCGTAACGCTCGAGCTGCACTTCCTCAAAATAGAGCGGCTTGTGGCAGAGGGCCGAGGCGGTCCAGGCATAGGTGGAGGGAACCCAGTTGCGGGTCGGCGGAAGATACGCCGCGTTCTGCGATTGGCACTCCCCCGGCAGCCGCCACCAGGCGGTGAGAAAGCACATGTCATTGTCGCTGAGGTCGTAGACGTTGAGCCTGGCGATTTCCTCGCCGGCCTCATCCCCGACGATGACCTTGCTACTGCGGAAGTCGATAAGCCGGCCGCTCGCCAGCACTTTGCCGGCGCGGTCGCGCCACTCGCGAGACGAGGAGGCTTTCAGTTGCTCTTTCCGTTCTTCCTCGTCTTCCTCGGGAGTCTTGGCGTCCGGCTTGTAGTGGGGCATGATGTTCAGCGAAATCTGCTTGAGGGGAACTCCCCGCAGCGAACCGATGAACAGAGCACAACCCTCTTGGGCCTGGGAGCAGTCGCGGAAGTTATAGGTGTCGGTCGCGGGTGCTTCGCCCGGTTTTTCGCTTTCCTCCTGGGGAGGCTCATTTTCCTTCGGCGAGGGAAGGTTTTCCGCCGGCTCCACGGGCTTCAAGCTGCCTGGCGCTTTGGGCATTGGCTCGGCGGCTTCCAACGGGCCTGGTTTTTCGGGCGGATCTTGGAGTGCGGCTTTGCGAGTTCCATCCGGCGGGGCCAGCGCGGGTTCGCGGCCAGCCTGCGAAACGCGATCGCCAAAGGGATCGGTGCGAGGATCGTGCGCGACCAGGCGAATCGCCCCGTCGTCTGAGAGCAGGTTCGACGGCGAGCCGGCTTTTGATTTGTTCCAACTACCGGCCTTGGCGGCCGCTTTGAAAGCGGGGCGAAGTCCGGTGGAGTGCTGGACGACTCTTGCTGCCGGCTCTTCGTGATTGGCGGCAATGATGGTCGTCGAGCGTGAGTGAAAATTCGAGGCCCCTTCGCTGCCGCGACTGATGCGGCTGGTTTTCCAGCGAAGAACCGAGGCCTGCGGTACTTCCGCCGACTCATTACTGGAAAAATAATCGGGCTCAGCACCCATGCAGGTGAGAGAAACAGCAGCGGCGAGTCCGGTGGCAGCGATGGCGCGGAACAAGCCTCGTAGCGACAAGCGGCTCGCGTGTCCGCTAAAGAAGCCGGCACGCGAGCCGCGTGCGGCTACGATCGGGCGTGCGGCTACGTCAGTCCCCTCCCTTCCCTTCCGGGAATTCGGGGCTGTAGTTGGGTGCTTCCTGCGTAATGGCAATGTCATGGGGATGACCTTCTCTCACGCTCGCTGCGGAGACTTGGATGAATCGCGTTTCCGTCCGCAATTCCTCGACTGTTTTGGTGCCGCAATATCCCATGCCTGCCCGCAAACCTCCAACGAGCTGATACACGAAGTCCGAGAGTGCGCCTTTGAATGGAACGCGACCCTCGACACCTTCGGGCACCAACTTGCCGGTTCCCCCCCCGTTTCCGGACTGGCGATATCTTTCGCTTGAACCTTTCACCATCGCTCCCAGGGAACCCATCCCGCGATAGGTCTTGAATGTCCGTCCCTGGTAGAGAATGGTCTTGCCCGGACTTTCGGCCAGGCCGGCAAACAAGCCGCCGATCATCACGCAGTGAGCCCCAGCGGCCAGAGCTTTGGTGATGTCGCCGCTGTAGCGGACGCCGCCATCGGCAATGATGGGGGTGCCGCTGCCGCGGGCAGCTTGGGACGCTTCGTAAATGGCGGTAATCTGCGGCACGCCCACGCCGCTGATCACCCGGGTTGTGCAAATCGAACCCGGACCGATTCCGACCTTCACGGCGTCGGCCCCGGCAGCAATCAAATCCCTGCAGCCTTCGCGGGTTGCCACGTTTCCCGCGACGACGTCAATATCCCATTTTTTCTTAATTGCCTTAACCGTTTCGATCACGTTTTCGCTGTGCCCGTGGGCCGAATCGACGATGAGCACGTCAACCTGTTTCTCAATCAGGCTTTGCGCCCGTTCGAGATCGTTGACGCCGACCGCCGCCCCGACCCGCAAACGCCCCATCTTATCTTTGCAAGCATGGGGGAACCGCTTCATCATGTCGATGTCGCGGATTGTGATCATTCCGGTTAGGCAATATGTATCGTCAACCAGCAGAAGTTTCTCCACCTTCTTAGCCGTCAAAATCTTCTCAGCTTCCGCAAGCGATACAGTCCCCTTGGCCGTAACCAGGTTGTCCTTGGTCATGACCTCGCTGATGGGCTGGTCGCTCTTTTCCAGAAACCGCAGGTCTCGCCGCGTGAGAATCCCGACGAGCTTGCCGTTTTCGAGCGTGATCGGAAAGCCACTGACGTTCTGCTGGCTCATCAATTCCTGGGCCCGGCCGACCGGCTCGTGGGGACGAAGCGTGACCGGGTCGACGATGATGCCGTTGGCGGACCGCTTAACCTTGTTGACTTCCTCCGTCTGCTGGTCAATGGTCATGTTCTTGTGAATGACCCCGAGGCCCCCTTCCTTGGCCAGGGCGATGGCCATCTGGTGCTCGGTGACCGTATCCATCGGCGAGCTGAGCAGCGGGATGTTCAGCGGAATCCGCCGGGTCAGGTGCGTAAAGACATTCACTTCCGCCGGCACCACGTCGCTATACCGCGGCTCCAGCAGCACATCGTCAAACGTAATCGCCTGCCGCACCAGTTTCTCGTCCATTTTTGCCTCCCAATGTAGGCCGCCACTCCGTGGCGAGCCAACTTCGTGGGGCGGGCTTCCAGCCTGCCCAAGCCTTCATTCTGCCGAATCTTGTATTATGACGGACATGACCAGATGCGGGGAGGGGATACGCACCAACCCGAATCGCTAGCGAGGGAGAGCCGGGATTACCTGGTATTCGCTTCCTCCCACGCTGGCGCTTCGAGTTAGTGGGGTACAATCCTTCCATGCTTCAATCCGCCTTTCACAAAACTATCGACCTGTTCTTCTCTGTCTCCTGGCTGCGCAAGGCGTATTGGAGATTCTGGTATCCGCTGCTGACACGCAAACTGGCGAAGGAACCACTGTTCTTTCTGAATTATGCCTATGTCGAGTCCCCGCCGGTGGAGCTGTCGCTCGAGCCGGCTGACGAGAAGGACCGGTCCTGCATCGGGCTGTATCACCACGTGGCCTCGCAAGCCGATTTGCAGGGAAGAGATGTCCTGGAAGTGAGCTGCGGACATGGTGGCGGCGCGAGCTACGTGCTGCGGTATCTCAAGCCCCGCAAGCTCACGGGACTCGACCTGAACGCGGCCGGGGTGGAACTTTGCCGGAAGCACCATTCACTCGAGGGGCTGGAGTTCGTGCAGGGGGATGCCGAGAATCTGCCGTTTGCGGATGCCAGCCTGGATGCGGTCATTAATGTCGAGGCGTCGCACTGCTATCCCCACTTCCCCAAGTTTCTGGCGGAAGTCGCTCGCCTGCTTCGGCCCGGCGGCTATTTTTTGTATGCCGATTTTCGCTTCAAGGACGGGCTGGCCGCATGGGAGCAGGCCATGGCTGCTTCGCCGCTCAAACTCGTGCGTACGAAATACATTTCGCCTGAGGTTCTGCGAGGTCTCGATTCGCTGTCGGATCGCTCTCAGGAATTAGTGAGTCAACTCTTGCCGCGTTCCTTGCACTGGCTCGGACGGTACTTCGCGGGGACAAAGGGGTCTCGCGTTTATACGTCACTGCAAAGCGGCGAAATGGTGTACCGGTCGTATTGCTTTCAGAAATAGTAGCCATCACACTCCGTGTGCTGGCCCGTGTTTCAGAGATATCGCGCCCACGGAGTGAGCGGACTACTAACTGGCTGCGATCTCCCGCAGCGCCTCTATGACTGTATTTATGTCCTGGTACGTCGTGCTACCCACACTGACGCTAATCCGCACCGTGCCGCGCGGCGATGTTCCCAGTGATTGGTGCATCCGCGGAGCGCAGTGGATGCCGGCCCGAACTTGGATGTGATAGGCCGAATCGAGAAGTGCGGCGAGCTCTTGAGGTTCAAAACCAGCGAGATTGAAGCTGACGACGCCGACGCGGCGGACATGGCTCTTAGGGCCGTAAAGTGTCAGTCCGGGAATCTGAGCAAGACCTTCTAGCAGCGCCCTGCACAAAGACCTCTCTTCGTTACCATGTGCGCGATGGACAGCCACTCGAACTCCTTCCCCAAGCCCCACGATTCCCGGCACATTGAGGTTCCCCGACTCATACTTATCCGGCAGCGACGTCGGCTGGAGGTCTTCGTCGCTGCGTGTGCCGGTCCCTCCTTGTTTCAAAGATTCAAGGCGGCTCTCCAGGCCAGGCGGAATGTAGAGAATGCCTGTACCCAGCGGACCGAGTAGTCCTTTGTGCCCCGGCGCGGCAATCAGCGGCTGATGGAGAGCTTTCGCGGAGATTGGCAAGTGGCCCAGCGACTGGGCGGCATCGAGCAGGAACGGAATCTCTCGCTCAGCCGCGATGCGGCCGACTTCTTCCGCAGGCTGAATTGCGCCGGTGACGTTGGAGGCGTGCAGAATGGCAACCAGCCGCGTCCCTGGAAGAATGGCAGCAGCGATATCGTCAGGACTGACGAACCCTTCACCGTCGCAGCGGACATAGGTGACTCGCACATCCCGCTTCTGCTGATGAAAACGGAGCGGCCGCAGAACGCTGTTGTGCTCGCAAACCGTTGTCACTACATGGTCCCCCGGCCGCAGCAAGCCGTGGATGGCCAGGTTCAGCGAATCGGTCCCATTCTGCGTGAATACAATCCGCTCTGGCTCACTCTCGCCCAGCAATCCGGCAATATCCGCCCGGCATCTCCGCACCAGGCGTTCCCCCTCCATCGCCTCGGCATACGCGCCCCGCCCCGCAACCGCACCGACTTCGCGGGCATAGCGGTCCATCTCCGCATACACCGCCTCCGGCTTGGGCCAAGACGTGGCGGCATGGTCGAGATAGATGCGATTTTGGGTCATGGTGAAATGTTGTTGGGCGAGGGTCTCCCGACCCCGCCCTCACGACTGACCGCAGGTCTCCCAGGATTGAAGGAGACCTGCGGTCCAGGATTTCGGCGGGGTCGGGAGACCCGCGCCGAACACTGTGTGCTGGCTACTATCCCCCAATCTGGTACATCGCCCGCTGTGGCTTCACGAATTGATCCGAGTCGATGCCGTGGCCCGGCTTTTTGTTCCAGATGCAGTCGCGTACGAGTTCGGCCAGGTCTTCATCACTGCCGCCGCCGCGAAGCACCGCGCGGGCGTCCCATTCGACGGTGGAAAAGAGGCAATTGCGGACCTTCCCTTCCGCCGTCAATCGCAGGCGGTTGCAATCGTGACAGAACGGCTGTGTGACCGGGTTGATAAAGCCGATCACGCCGCCGCCATCGCCGTACGCGAAGTCCGATGCCGGCTGACTTGGGTCCGGCCGTGGGGCGGGGACCAGCGGGCCGATGGCGGACTCGATCTCACGGCGGATTTCCTCGCCGGTCAGCACCTGGTCATGGTCCCACTGGTCATCGGCGTCGAGCGGCATGAACTCGATGAATCGCATCTCCATTTGCTGCTCGCGGGCGAATCTGGCCAGCGGCACAATCTCGGCTTCGGTGATTCCCTTGATGGCGACCGCGTTGAGGCGGATTTTTTGAAAGCCGGCTGCTCTGGCCGCGTGAATTCCCGCCAGCACCCGGTCCAGTCCATCCCGCCGGCTGATGCGACGGAAGGTTTCCTCGGTCAGGGCGTCGAGGCTGATGTTCACCCGCTGCAGGCCGGCGTTCTTGAGCGCGACCGCATTTTCTTCGAGTAAGATGCCGTTCGTCGTGAGGGCAATGTCTTCAATTCCCCCAATCGCGGCCAATCGTTCGACCAGTTTCGGCAATCCCGAACGGACCAGTGGCTCGCCGCCGGTGAGCCGGAGCTTGTTGACGCCAAGCGGCGCGAGGACGCGAACGAACCGCTCGATTTCCTCGAACGACAGAATTTCCTCCCGCGGCAGAAAGCGAACCGTCTCCGGCATGCAATAAAAGCAACGGATATTGCAGCGGTCGGTGACGCTGATCCGTAGACTGGTGTGCACGCGGCCGAGGGAATCGAGTAGGGGCGTAAACGTCGGCATTCCCCTATTCTATCCTCGACCCACCGCTTGCAGAATCGCCAGAAGCACTTCGTCGTCGCTCGGATAATCGCTCGAAAGCACCGGCCGCAATGGAATGGGAATTTCGTCCATACGATACGCCGTGCCGGGCCGATGGATGCCATACACCGCGGTGGTGAACTTTACTGTCGGAACCAGCCGCGGCTCATGAACTGGGATTTCCGCCTGCGGATAGTCGAGAACAATGACCGGAATCTTCGCGAGTTGTTTCTTCGCGGCAGCGGACAGCGGTTCAATTCCTTCGCTGCCGACCAGCAAACAGGCATCAACTTCACCGCGCGCGAGCAGGTCATTCGCCGAATACTCACCCGGGCTATAGCGGGGATAGCCGCGAGCCAGGTTGACACTAAACGGAAATCCGGTCTGCCAGCAAAGAACCGTATCGGCCCCCGCCACGTCGCCATAGACCCGCATCCGCCGGGCATGAAACCGAGTAAACGCATTCAGATCCCGCACCAGCCGCAACAGGGCTTCGACATTGGCATGACCGACACCGCGCTGCGTCAAGCCGAGCCCGAAGAAGAACACGCCGCACTGGCAGCGTTTCATCTGTTCCGCCAGGTCTCGCAAAACAGACATCGGCACGCCAGCGCAAGTTTCGTCGGAGAAGGACAGGCCTTGAACGAGGCCCCGCAGAGTCCACAGCACATCGAAGTCTCCGCCGGGCTCGACCTGAAGGAACAAATCCGCCTCTTTGCTCGTCTGGGTCGGCTGCATGTCGACGACCACGAGCGTTCGCCCATCGCGTCCATCGGGTACAAACTGGCCGGTGGGAAATGACGCATACCGCTCCATGTGTCGGGGATGACTGACGACTGGATTGGAGCCCCAGTAGATGACCAGGTCCGCCCGATTGCGAATTTCGCCAAGCGAGCAAGTCGATTCCCCCACTTGCTGCAGGGCCATGATGGACGGCGCATGGCAGAGCGAAGCCGTGGTATCGATGTTTGCTCCTAGTGCATCCGCCAGCCGCACCGCCTGCCGCTGCCCCTGTGTGCTGCTGCGGGAGAGTCCGTAAATCAGCGGTGCCTTGGCCCCTTTCAGAATCGCTGCCGACTTGGCGACCGCCGATTCCAAAGGAACCGGACAACCTGAGACCTCCGCCGCCGGCGGTCGGCTGTTGTCTTGCGCCAGCAGCCACGGCTCGGCCAAATCGCAGGCCCCTTCCGCCCGAACTATCCGCCCGTTTTCCACCGTCAGCTTCAGGTCATCGCATACGCAGCCGCAAACGGTGCAGGCCACGTCTTCGAAAACCTGCGGGAGCGAGTCGGTGGGAAGTTGGGTTTGCATCGGGTGCGTTTATTCTACAGTCCGCGAGGTGATTGGCATTCAGGCATACTCTCCATGCAAATGCCACTTCCCGTCGGCCAGCCGGCGGAAAATCCAATAGCGGTGGCCGGTGATGGTTTCCACCCGGTAATAGTCGCGGCGGTGGGAGCGGCCGCGCCACCAGCCGGTCTCGATCCGCTCGGGACCCCAGTGGCGGTCGATGCGGTGCGTTTGCCCCTGGAACTCAAAGGAAATCGGCGGGCCGTCCGGGACGACGGAGACGGCCGCGAGCAGCAGCGGAGGGTGGTGGAGGAAGAGCGGACGGGAGTAGGGGTCAGGGGACAGGGGACAGGAGTCAGCAGGCAATTTCAGATTTCGGATTTGAGACTTCCTCTTCCGACTCCTGACTCCTGACCCCTGTCCCCTGACCTCTGACCTCCTCTTCTTCCCCACGACCGGCGCATAAGACACCGCTCGCTCCGGCAACGGATCGGAGCGCAGGACCGGCTGCAGAACGGCGGTCGGGCCGAGGCGGCTAGCCAGGCGGTCGATGAGGAGAGAAAAATCCCGGCTCGCTTCGCGGCTGGAGTCGGCGAACAGCTCCGCCTGGAGATTTTCGAGCGCCGCGGTGAGCTGAGCCGCGATGCCGATGCGGCCAATCTGCCGCGGCAATTGCGCCTGCTCCAGTTGCATCCGCAGCAGCTCTTCTAAATGTTGCCGCTGAGCGGACGGGCGGAAAAGGCCGACGGAAAGTTGCAACGGCTTCCCCCCCGCGCCATCCAAGCGGCAAGCGAGCTGCACCACTCCTTCCTGCCGCGGGGCCAGCTCCTGGGCAATCCGCGCCACAAGCTGCGAAACAATCTGCTCCACCAGCTCGCGGCTGTCGGTGGGATATTCCAGGATCCACTCCGCCTGGAATCGCGGCGGCGGATGATGGGGAACGATCGTCTCCTGCGCGGTTCCCAAGAATTGGTCCAACCTGAGTAGCAGCCGCTCTCCGAACCGCGACCGCAAGCTTTCCCGCGGCAGCCGGAGCAGCTCCTCCGCGCGGGTGATGCCGAGTTGGGCGAGAAGGGAGAGAGTGGCGGGAGGGAGACGGAGGGAGTGGATTTTAGATTGCAGATTGCAAATTGCAGATTGAAGATTTGAATTTGCAATCTGCAATTTGCAATCTTCAATCTGCACTTCCCCTCCCCCCCACGCCCTTCCAATCGTGCTCGCAGCCCCGGCCTCAATCTCATATCCTTCCCGCGCGAAGTCGCGGCGGATTTCGGCGATGAGCCGTTCTTCGCCGCCGAACAGCCGGCCGATGCCGGTGATGTCGAGGAAGAGATGGGCCGGGCCGGTCGCGGGCCACCAGTCGGTGGACGCATCCACCGTTTCCCAGCCCACCAGCGGGCTGAACCGCTCGCACTTCTCCGCCAGGCGAGCCAGTTCCGCCAGGTCGGCAGCCCGATTGTGAGCCAGCGCGATGAACCGCCCCCCGCGCTGGGCCAGAGCGGAAGCTTCAGCCAGCGGCATGCCGATTCGCACTCCCCACTCCTCCGCCGCGGGCGAGCAGGCCGCCACGCAGTTGCCGCGGCGCGGATCGCGGGAGTGGAGGAGGAGAGGACAGGAGACAGGAGTCAGGGGACAGGAGTCAGAAGAAAGTTCAAGCCCTGACCCCTGACTCCTGACTCCTCTTTCCCAGCCCCGCTCCCGCTCAGCCCGTTGCACGGGCCAGTTCGGCAGTCGCAGGCAAAGGATACGTTGGGCGGTCGGGGTCATGGCTCGTGCTCATGGTGGGAACCATCCCTGTACCTGTGATTGTTAGTTCAATGCTTCTGCCCGCGGTCCCACCGCGGCAGCGGACGACTTCCACGCAGAGCCTCCGCCCGGCTGGTGAGGCTCGCGGGCGGACGGCAAGCTGCAGGTCGGCCCAGGAGGGATCCCCCCGCACCGTGGCCGGCCGAAGGAACAGCCCCAGTGTGCCGCCGCATTCCGCCGCGAGCTGCAGCCGGCGGAAGTCCTGCACCCCCAGTTGCAACAGCGGCGCATAAACCGCTCCCACTCCCCGGCAGCGGAGGGCCTGGTCCAGCGCCCACAGTTCGTCCTCCTCGCTCACGCTCCGAATCACCAGCATCTGCGCGAAGTCATATCCCCACGCTGCCGCGGCCGGCGGATAGAAACGCGGATAGAAGCTCCGCTGCCGGTCCATCACCACCAAGGCCCGCCCGGCCCGGCAAGCCTGCCGCGCCGCGAGCAAAGCCAGCATCCCCGCCCCGCTCCCCTGGTCGGCCAGCCATTCCACCAGCGTCCCCCGCGCTAGGCCCCCCCGCGGCAACAAACGGTCCAGCTCCCGGCAGCCCGTCGACAGAGGCTCTTCATCCTCCGGCTGGCGGCTCCCTTCCAGCTTCGCCATCTGCTGGCGCAGGTCGGCGATGAGAGTGGGCGTGGGCATATCGGATCCTTCGGACGGATACTGTACATACTTGAACATACTCACGCAAGTATACTACACGTGCCGGCATGTGCTGTGGACCCGCACGCCCCAAACTCGCAGCTCTTAGCACCCCGTTTTAGATTCGCGCAGACCGCAAATGAGTAATGAATCGATCGCCAAGCCATGAATCAAGAATAGCGAGTTTTGAACCAAAATGAATCAAGAAAGAGCTGAATCAAACATCGCAAATACTTTTCATGCAGCCATTTACGCCAATCACCCGTTTTTTCTTGACACGAAATCGAAAGAGAGTGAATCCATGAATTACAACCACTTAACAGCCCCTTACCAGGTAGTCATCGAATGCCAACTAGGACGGCCGCCGTCCAGACAGCAGGAACGGGAAACGTTTCTGTCTCAGCTACCGGCCGTGAGGACGGTGAGTTTTTACTTTCACCCCGCCGGCGGTGAGCTCGAAACTGACTGCCCCGTCTTCGGCCGTGTGATAGACTTCGGCTCCGCGGGCGCGGTAGGAATCTTTGACCTGCTCGATGCCGGGGATGTCCTCGACGTTACGGTCGCCACTGAACAGGACGAGCTCCGGTTTGCTCCAGAGGGCGAAGCCGGCGGGGTCGCTGCGCGCCGAGCCGTGGTGCGGAGCCATCACGACATCGCAATCGAGCGGTTCTTCCGCCAGCAGATCCTCGAGTCCTGGGGATTCCAAATCGCCCGGCAGCAGAATCCGCCGGCCGGCGTGCTCGACAAGCAGCACGATACTGTTGGCGTTGTCGCTGCCGAAGACACCTTTGGCCGGCGGATGGAGCGCTTCCAGCCGCGTACCGAGAGGAGCGCGGAGTTTGTCGCCAGCGGAAAAGTTCCTGACAGGAACGCCGCTCTTGTCGATGGCCGCCTTGAGCTCGATGAGAGCGGGCTGTGTGGCGAGGTCATCGAACATGACGGGGGAGACGTAGATGACACCGACGGAAAATCGCTCCAACAGGTCGGGCAGGGCGCTGAAGTGATCGGAGTCGGCGTGCGAAATCATGACGGCATCCAGATGCGTGATGCCGCGGGACCAGAGGACGGCGGAGATCGCGCGGGTTCCCCCCATCGGCGAGCCGAGCCGGCCGGCGTCGTACAGCAGCGTGCGGCCATCGGGGAGCTCAAGCACCGCGCAGGTGCCGTGACCGACCGAGACAAACGTGCAACGGAGCGGCTGGTCGTCGGACGGAGTAATATAGCGCACGATGGCGTTATCGGTATGGCTGGCGAGAAACCAGGCGACCGTCATCCAACTGGCGAGGAGTGTTGCGGTCCACCATTTCGAAGGGCGCAACTTGGGAAAAGCGGCGGCGATTGCCAGGACAATGTAAAAGACCGCCACCCACCACGCGGGGGGCGCGGGATACCAAAAGTAACTTCCCCAGAGGTGCTGACCGCGGTCGATGCTGGCCTCGATGAACCAGAGACTGCCGTCGCAGATCCAGCCGCAGAGTTGTCCCAGCGGCGGAAAAATCCAGCCGAACACGAGAACGCCGAAGCCGGCGAAGAGGGAAACGGTGATGGGGAGCCAAACGATGACATTGATGACAAGTCCGATGGGGGAGATCAGGCCATACTGCCGCCAGACAATCGGGAGCGAGACGACCCAAATCATCGCTCCCACGAGGAAGACTCGCCAAGTCGCGCCGGCAGCACGGTTGTAAACCTTGACATGCCAGGAGCGAGTCCGGGAAATCAAGTGGTCGAGCGGATCAAACTCTTGACGAGGGAGTATCAGCGGCTGGAAGTGAATCATCGCCGCCACCGCCAGAAACGAAAGCTGCGTGCCGGCCTGGAACAGGCTGAGCGGGTTCAACATCAGCACGACGATGCCGGCCACGGAAAGAGTATTGAAGCCCAGCGCGGTTCGCCCCAGCAGCCGAGAGCTGCATATCGTAATGATGAGAATGGTCGCCCGCACGACTGGCGGTTGCAAATCGGTGAGGACGGCGTAAACGACGGTGAGAGCCATGGCGGCGATCAGCGAGGCGCTCCGCGGCAACAAGCCGGTGCGAAAGATCGACCAGAATCCCACCGCCAGGATGCCGACGTGGAGCCCCGAGATCGACAAGATGTGAATGGTGCCGGTGACGAGGAAGCCTTCGTTCCGCTCGGGATCGAGCTGTTCGCGAGCGCCGATCAAGATGGCGGCCGCCAGCGATGTCCTGCGGGGGCTGATGTAGCGGCGGAGCAACCCATTGCCATTTTCTCGCACGCTACTGAGCCAAAGTCGCGGCGAAATCCCACTGCCGCGAGCAAGGGGCTGGACGCTTTCCGGAAAGATGCCGCGGAGCTTGCAGAAGACGCGGCGGCCCCTCTCCCACTTGGCAAAGTCGAACTCGCCCGGATTGAATGTGCCGCGCGGGCGGCTGGCGAGGACGTAGAGCCGCAGCTTGTCGCCCGCCCGCACACCGAGCAAGTGGCCGTCGATGTCCACCGTGGCATTGCCGCTGGCGGGTTGCCAGGTCTGACCGTGGCGAATGGCCGTCACGCGGAGAGACAGCTCGGTTTCGTCCCCCTTGGGAATAATCCGCATCGCCGTCAGCGGCGGGGCGGGAACCCAGCGCGGCGAAGTGACAGCGACTCCCTCCAAAACCAACGGCCGAATCTCTTCCCGCACAAAGAACCCGACTTCGTCATGCGGGTACAGGTTCCAGCGGTCGTGATGCCACGAGCCACCAGCCGCGGCGACCCCGGCCAGCAAGCACATCGAACCCAGTTGCTCCTGCCGCAGCCGCCAGGAAACCAGCCACAAGAAGAGGAAACCGGACGCGACTCCAAACCACAGATACGCTCCCAGCGGAAAACTGCGATCCACCACCATTCCCGCGGCGAGTGCCGCCAGCACCAGCACCAACGGCTGGTACCAGCCGGCCATGGAAGGAGGAACGATCTGGCGGGGAGCGGCCACGGAAAACGTGGGGCAGGCTTCCTGCTTGCCCAGAAAAAGAACTTACATAGCCCGCATCAGTATCTCCCCTCGCCCTCCCTCAAGCAAATCGCCGTTATAGAGATCGTAGGAACTCGCAAACAGTTCCTCAGCGACGGGAAAGTCCTTGCGCCGCAACTCGCTCAAGAGGAGAGGCAGAAAGTCCGGCTGGCAGCGGCAGGCGAGGTGAAAAGTAGGAAGCAGGGGGGGCAGTTTGGAACCCAAAAACCCGAGGGTGCCCCGTTTCATGCCCGCCCCGTGACGGATGCCGCTTTCGCCGAAGAGCAGGATTGTTCCGGCCAGCATGTTGAAGCCGGCCAGGTCCCCCACGTTGCCGCCGATGGCAATCAAGCCGCGGCGGAGGGAGTGACCAATTTCGTTGCCGGCGTCTCCACCAATCAGGATTGTTCCGCCCGTCATCCCTTGAGCGCTGCCCCGATAGGCCGCGCCGACCAAATGCCCGGCCCGGCCCCGGACATGAATGAAGCCGCCATGCATTTCGCCGCCGACCCAGTCGCCGGCATCGCCCAGCACATGGATTTCGCCACCTCGCATCCCGCTGCCGATGTGCCGTCCGCCATTCCCCTCGACGACGAGCTTGCCGCTCGTCATCTTTGCGCCGATCCAGTGGACACCGGATAGGTCTCCTTCCCACTCCATAACACCATCGGTCGCATCGCCGCTGATGGCGAAGAACTCCGCCAGCGACAGTCGGAGGCTCCCCTGGAACATCGGCAGCTTTTCGATCGCGGCTAGCGACTTGCCGCGGACAACGTCCGGCGTGATCCCTTCCACTTCCAGGGGAACAGCGGACCTGGATTTGAGCGACAGTCGCAGGGGCATTGGATTTTCGGAACCGAAACCGAAACGGTGTGCCTAACTATTGGCGTTGGCATTGAATGCCGCCTTCACATCTTCCTGCATCAGGATGACGACACTCCAAATTCCGATTGGTATTCCGATCAGGCAGCAGCAATTGCCGACGTTCACCATGGCCACGACCGACGCGGCAATGCCGACTCCGCGCATCTTTTGCCGCATCATCTGGACCGCGCCGAAAATGATGAAAAAATTCACCAACAAAAAGAGGCATTGAATGACAGCTGCCTGCGGACCATTGGCACCCTTTTGGAACTCCTGCAGGAACGGTGGCGCATTGGGGTCAATCGGAGGAGGCGGACCGAGCGCCATGACGATGCTGACGATGGTCAAAATCAAGCCGAGAACGCCCGTGATCAACAGCCCAATGGCGGGTGCCATGAGCTTGGCACCCAGGGGTTGGCCTCCTCCCGGCGGACCAGCGAAGTTGGGACTGGAATAGGGATTCGGCGCGCCATAGGGATTCTGGCCGTAGGGATTCTGGTCGCCAAAAGGGCTGGGGTTATTGGACATGAGAATCTCGGAAAGGAAATGGCAGAGCGGGACTTGAGACTGTGGAAAAAGATAACCTACCGCCAGGGAGCTGAGAAGCATCCGCAGCCCAAATCGGCGTTTTGGGTCAGCGAGCCGATTTCTCCGCGCCCCGAACCCAGCGGCAATCTAGTTCTCAAGCGGTCGCTCGCCGACCTTGATTACCAGCGGCATTTCCTCGCCGTCGCGCCAGATCATAAGCCTGGCACCCGAGCCAATCTTCGTATCGGAGATGACCGTGGTCATCTGGGCGGGCGAAGTAATCGGCACGTCATTCCAGGTGAGGACGACGTCTCCCGTGCGCAGGCCGACGCGAGCGGCCGGAGAACCGACGACGACCTCCACGACAAAAACGCCGCGCGGCGGATCGAGCCCCAGATTCTTGGCGGTTTCGTCGGCGAGTTCGACAGGACGAATACCAAGAAATCCCCGGTGGATTTGCCCATCCAGCAACAGGCGATCATAAACGCGGCGAACCACACTGCTGGGAATGGCGAAGCTGATTCCTTGGTAATTATCCCCCACGATGGCCGTGTTGATGCCGACGACTTTGCCGTGGGTATTCACCAGAGGCCCACCGCTGTTGCCGGGGTTGACCGCCGCGTCGGTTTGCAGGAAGTCTTGGAAGGGGGTACCAACTTTTCCCGCGCGGTGCTTGGCGCTCACGATGCCGCTGGTAACGGTTTGATCCAAACCATAAGGACTTCCCATCGCCCAGACCAGCGAGCCGACTTCCAGATTTTCGCTGTCACCCCATTCGGCCGCAATCAGTCCTTTTGCGACTACCTTCAGGACTGCGACGTCGCTTTCACCGTCATAGCCGATGAGCTGGGCGGGAACGTCCTTACGTCCATCACTCAGTCGCACCAGGATTTTCTGGGCGTTCTTGATGACGTGATAGTTGGTGATGATGTAGCCGCGGTTATCGACCACCACGCCCGAGCCTTGCCCTGGCGGCGGATTGGGGAAATAAGGCCGGTCCAGCGAGGGAAAGGTCGAAGTGTTGGTGGCTCTGCCGAAATCGACGGCACTGATATGCACAACGCTGGGGGCCACTCGCCGTGTCACCATTTGCGAATTGCGGGAAAACTGGGCGAGCGGATCTCCTTGGAGCTCCTGCTTGGCCTGGTCGTGCTCCGCCCGCATCTTGCCGCGCGTCGCCGAGTAATTCGTCTCTTCAATCACATAAGGCACGACGTAGGAAATGGTCAGCAGCGCTCCCAGAAAGACAAGCAGCCACAGCAACTTGGCCCACGCCAATTTCACTCGCATCACTTCGCTGCTCGGTCCCCGGTCCGGCAGCACCACTTGCGTATAAATAATTTCCGTCTGCGGATGCATCGCCTGGGGATTGGCATAGAACGAAGCGGGTACCTCGGCGGCAGGAGGCGGCGGAGTAGCCTCGGGAAGATTTTTTGGGCTGAATTCATCCATACGCAAACCTGCCATCAAAATCGCGCTCCAAGCGGTTGGTCAAAGCCTGTTGGCAGCGACCGGGTTATTATAGGCGAATGGGGCGAGGGGACGCCAGAAACTTTGGCAAAATTCTGCCATGCAGGCAGAGGGCTGGGGGTTTTTGGCAAGAATCTCGCTTGCCTGTCAAATTCCATCGGCGGTATTCTGGCCATCGATGTTCAACATTTGGGAAAATCCGCACTTTCCGCCCCCCAGCGAAGCTGGCCCGGACGGGTTGCTCATGACGGGCGGGTCGCTGGCTCCGGCCTGGATGATGGAAGCCTACAAGAGCGGCATTTTCCCCATGCCCCTGAATTACGAGCATCGACGGTCTCTCGCCTGGTTCTCTCCGGACCCGCGCGGCATTCTGGAACTGGAGGCCATGCATGTTTCCCGGCGGCTGGCACGGAGGCTTCGCCGGGGAGAGTTTCAGTTCACCATCAACCGGGCCTTCGCCCAGGTCGTCGAAGCTTGCGCTGCTCCTCGCCCCCAGGACACCGGCTGTTGGTTGACGCTGGCCATGCAGAACGCGTACTTTGCTTTGCACGAACTTGGCACGGCCCACAGCGTGGAAGCCTGGTCGAACGGGGAACTCGCCGGCGGCGTATTTGGGATTACGATCGGCGGCTTCTTTGCCGGGGAGTCAATGTTCTCGCGCTGCACGGATGGGTCGAAGGCCGCCCTGTCCTTTCTGGTGAATCATCTGCGCCAGCGTGGCTTTGGACTCCTCGATGTGCAGTGGACCAACGAGCACACCCGGAGCCTGGGGGCTGTCGATATCCCACGCGAAGAGTATCTTCGGCGACTGGCGGCGGCAATCGCTTTGCCGGTGAAGTTTGCGGACTAATGGAGAACGAACCGCTCACTCCGGCTGAACTTTGTTCTGCTCGGAGTTAGTCGGCCGGCTTTGCGGATTTCCTTGCCGGCGCAGCCTTCCACTATCTCCAATCAGCCGGAGCAGAGACCGCTTGATCTGCGTTTCGCTTTGCTCCACGGCCGAGTTGGCCACGTCTTGCGCGGAAGCATCCAGCGGCACCCCTTGCTCCTGGCAGGACTTTGCCAGCACCTGGCTGAGCCGCGAAACCTCGCTCCATTCCTTGCGGTCGGCGGCCTGAATGAGATGGTCGAGCGCACCGGGCAGGTTCTCGACGACCCGATCAATGCGCAGATTGGCATCCGCCAGCTTGCGGCTCAGCGAGCCGAGATTCGGCAATGGTTGTGACACGGTAGCCCCCCTCTTCGAAACTAAGCCGCGCGGCGCATTGGCAATGCACTCCGGCGGCTGACATGGACTTGCTCCAGGACCAATCGAATCACGGACTCGCTGGCGTCCTGCATAATCTGGTCGCGATGCCGAGCCGCCTTCGCCCCCTCTTCTGCTATGAGCCGGTCCGTTTCCACTTCAATGACCGCGGCTCCCCGAGCCCGGATATAGCCGCGGGCCTCCGCGCCCGAGACAGCATGCATGCGGTGAGAAACTCGGTCCCACACGGCCAGGCGGCTGCGGCTGGCAACTTTGTCGGCCAGCAACTCGGGTTTATGGGTGGCGAACAGGCGAAGAAGCAGGCCGGGCAATGTCATGGGGCGGTCCTTCTGGCGTGAACCCTGAAACGGAATCCTTTGTCCCAAGTGGCGCATGCGGAACGCGGGACGCTGGTATTCAATCGTTACCTGCCAGGCACCCGCTGCATCCTTGACGGCAACTTGCCGAACGCAAGCATTGCGTAAGCTATCACGAGCCGGGAGCGACTCTTCCCTCGTCTGAGCCCTTTTTCCGTTCAATCCCTACTCCCCTCCCAGCCGATACAATGCACACTAGCCCGATGCGCAAGCCAGGGTAGCGACGTAACCGTTACCACTTGACCAGGCGATACAGGTTTCCTAGGTTGCAAATACACAGTCGGTTTGAGGCCCCAACCGGGGCTGTAGCCAAGTGGCTAAGGCAGCGGATTGCAAATCCGCCATCGTGAGTTCGACTCTCACCAGCCCCTCTCTTCTGTGAAGCCTCCGCCCCAAGACAACTTGCGTTGTCTTGGGGCTTTTTCATTTCTTGCATTTCTTGGCCCGAGTGCGTTGTTACAGCAGCCGTCGCTGGCTATTTGTGCTCGTGATGTTCCAAGTGGCCATAATCGGCGAGGGCAACGTCAAGTTGACCCCCGTCGTGTATGACGGCAGCCTCGAACGGCCGTTCCAGTTCGCCGTCGAAGCTCAGCAGTAGCCCAACGACGCGATTCCAAACCCCGCGAAAGCCGCGACAACCAGGTTTCGCCGCGATGGAAAGGCAACGGCGGCCAGAACAACTGTCACTTCCATCGGTTTGCACCAGTCGGACCCGTGGTTATGCTTAAAAGGCACAGTGATTAAGGACGGCACTTTGGCGCTTTCCGAAATCAAGGCCGGAAAAACCGATGGACGAAAGGACGTCAGGCTCGCCGTTTATAAAACGGCCCCCACAGTGGTCCGCATCGGACGAAACGACGGGCAATACGTGTTCGGCATCGGCAAGTGACCGTTTGCTGCTGTACAAACGGTAGAAATCGATCGCCTGCCCCGCTATGTTGCCAGTCGTCCTATCAGGCGATTATCAGGATATTTTCCTTGACACCCGCTTTGGTCCCCGATTTGACCTTTCCGTCGATACGCTTTGCGTTATTATTAGGGATTGCAATGATCTGCCCTGCGCCCTCGCTTGAGCGGCACTGGCTGGACTTTCCCTGAAAGGGTCTCCCTCCTCCTTTCCGTGAACCCCGGCCGCGAAAGAGCCCACCTGCGAGTGCGGGGTATCGAAATTGCAACAGGCTGTTGGTTGGCCCGCTAAGGGTGCCGTTTTGGCCGATAGCTCGTCGATTCTTCACATTAACGTAAGTATCCCCTCCCTTCCCCCGACTATTCAGGAGCTTGATTTCTGCCTTCTGTTCCGCGGCCCTGCATTTGCAGCCGCTGGGACAACCCGGCTTAATCCCAAGGTGACGTATGGACCTCACAAAAGTTCGCAACTTCGGTATCTCCGCCCACATCGACTCCGGCAAAACGACGCTCAGCGAGCGGATTCTGTTTTATTCCGGTCGGATCTACAAAATGGGAGAGGTTAAGGGGAGCGGCGACGGCGCGGTGATGGACCACATGGAGCTCGAGAAGGAGCGGGGGATCACGATCACCAGTGCCGCCACGCATCTCGATTGGGATGGGCACACGATGAACCTCATCGATACCCCCGGCCACGTGGACTTTACCATTGAGGTCGAGCGCTCGCTCCGCGTTTTGGACGGGGCCATTCTGGTGCTCTGCGCGGTGGGCGGCGTGCAGTCGCAATCGATGACCGTCGATCGGCAGATGAAGCGGTACAAAATTCCCCGGCTGGCATTCATCAACAAGATGGACCGAACTGGGGCCCGGCCGTTTTCGATTGTCGATGACGTGAAGGCTAAGCTAGGTGTGGACGCCTGCTTGATGCAGTATCCGATGGGCGCTGGCGAAACGTTCGTCGGCATGATCGATCTGATCCGCCTCAAGGCCTTTTATTTTGACGGCCCGAAAGGTGAGGATGTGCGCGAGGAGCCGGTGCCGGCGGAGTATGAAGCGGAAGTCAAGAAGTACCGGCATCACATGCTCGAGACGTTGGCGATGTACAGCGACGAGTTGATGGAACTTTTGCTTCAGGAGGAAGAGCCCGGTGAAGAATTGATTTACAAAGTGGCGACCGCTGCGGTGCAGCAGCAAGGATTCACACCTGTGTTTGTCGGCTCAGCCTATAAAAACAAGGGTGTGCAGCCACTGCTGGACGCGATCGTCCGCTATTTGCCCAATCCGCTGCAAAAGGAAATGAAGGCCAAGAACTGGGCCAAACCGGACGAAGCCGTGCCGCTCGAATCGGACCCGAACAAGCCGTTCGTCGGAATGGCGTTCAAGCTGGTCGAAGACCAGCACGGCCAGCTCACGTTCATGCGGGTTTATCAGGGAAAAGTGAGCAAAGGGGACATGGTCTACAACCAGCGGACCAGCCGCAAGGAGCGTTTCAGCCGCATCGTGAAGATGCATGCCGACAAGCGCGAGGAAGTGGATACGGCGGAGGCCGGCGACATCGTGGCAATCATGGGAATCGACTGCGCCAGCGGCGATACGTTCGCCGCCGATACCAAGTTCTGCACGCTGGAGAGCATGTTCGTGCCGGCCCCGGTCATCAAGGTCGCCGTCAGCCCCGTCAGCCGGGGAGATGCCGACAAAATGAGCAAAGCTCTGCAGAGGTTCCGCAAGGAAGACCCAACGTTCAACGTCTTCAACGACGAAGAGACCAGCGAGACCATTATCGCGGGGATGGGTGAGCTGCATCTGGAAATCTATGTGGAGCGGATTAAGCGCGAATACAAAGTGGAACTGGAAGTCGGCGCGCCGAAGGTAAGTTACCGCGAAGCTCCCACCCGCAAGGCCGAGTGGAATTACAAACACAAGAAACAGACTGGCGGCAGCGGGCAATATGCACATATCGTCGGTTACTTCGAGCCACTGCCCGCAGACTCGGAGGAGACCTTCGTGTTTGAAGACGAGGTAAAAGGTGGCCGCATCCCCAAGAACTTCATACCTTCCGTCGAGAAGGGGTTCCGCACGGTCGTCGGTAAGGGACCGCTGGCGGAATATCCTGTCGTCGGGCTGAAGGCGGTGCTGGAAGACGGCTCGTACCATGAAGTGGATTCGTCGGACCGGGCCTTCCAGACCTGTGCCGAGGGCTGTTTCCGCGAGCACTTCAAAGACACCAAGCCCGCGATCCTTGAACCGATCATGAAGGTCGAGATTGAGTGCCCGGAGAATTTCCAAGGGGCCATCACCGGCGACCTCAACAGCCGCCGCGGCCTGATCGTTCATAGCGAGATGCGGGACAATGTTGCCAACATCATTGCCGAAGTCCCGCTGGCCGAAACCTTCGGCTACTCGACCGACATTCGCAGCATGTCGCAGGGGCAAGGGACGTTCACGATGGAACTGGCCTGCTATCGCAAGGTTCCCGGCAATGTGCAAGAAGAGATCATCGCCGACAAGAAGAAGCAGCTCGTGGGCGCGAAGTAATAGGGCAAATTTCAACCCGCTTGAATGCATAGCGCCCGTCGCAAGACCTCAGCTTTGGCCGGGGTCTTTTTGTTGCGCTGGATTGCTTCGACGGCGACTGACACCAATGGCGTTGATGATGGTGCAAATCCAATAGACCATTCCCCAAAGAGTGGCAGCAGGTGCAACGAAGAAAATCGAGCAAGCGACGATGATGATAACTGGGTCGGTCGTCGGCTGCGAATTTGTTGCCGCCTTTGCAAACGCTTGCATCGCCACATAGGAGATTAGACCGGAAAGGCCGATGGTGGGCGGTGCGAGACCGATTACAACTACCAGCAAGATGATCAGGCGGAGCGAAGTGTTTCGGGGTGACTCAGGGATTACTGGCGACTTGTAGGGATTTGGGTCAGCCATGAGAGTTCCGTATTGGACGCATTTACTCCGGCCCAGTAAACTAAAGGGGTCTGACCAGAGTATTACCGGAAACCATTCCATGTCCAACAAAGAACTCGTTTTGGAAGCCGTGAATGAGCTGGCGGACGATGCCTCGCTCGATGAGTTCGCCGAGCGAATCCAGATTCTGGACGCGATTCGCCGCGGCGAGCGCGCTGCCGACAACGGCCAAATTGTGACGCATGATGAACTCAAGGCGAGGGTCGCCACATGGACTACAAAGTAGTCTGGACCGATCCAGCTATCGAAAACCTGCAATCCATCTTTGATCATCTTGCCGACGATCAACCGCAGAACGCACGTGGAGTGGTCACCAAGATCATCGAGCGGGTTGAAACGCTGGAAACTTATCCCGCTGTGGGTGACCTGTTTCGCAAGCGCGCCAAAGTCCGCCAGATATTCTCGGACGTCTATCGGATCTTCTATCGTGTTCTCGAAGACCAGCGTCGCGTAGAAATCCTGGCCGTTTGGCATGGTTCGCGGAGAAATCCCAAACTGCCATTAGATACGCGTCTTGGCCGGATCGAGTCGGCGGTTTTCTGCAAAAAAACCCTGGAATGTGGCGGGAAATCGCTCGCCGGCAAAAAATGTCCCTTTTGGCCATTTGATTCTCGACACAGGCTTGAGATAGTGGCATAATTTGGGCTGGTTCTTTACTGGGCGAATCCCCGGATTGATTCATAATAACTTCGTTGGGGCTGGCTTCATTGCCTGGAGGTGGTCTATGCGTCGCGACATCTTATGTGCTGCTGCGGGAATGGTATTGCTGGGCATCGCCGGTTGTGGCGGAGGCAAGGCTTCCTCGCCACCGCCAGCTGCCCCCGCGAGCAGCCCAGCTCCAGCCGCGAGCGGGGCCCCCACGCCTCCAGCTGCATCATCAGCACCGGGTGCTACGACAGGACCAGCCGGCGGCCCGAGCATGCCGGGAATGACTGGACCGGGCATGTCTGGTGGACCCGGTATGACTGGCGGACCGGGCATGCCGGGAATGCCGGGAATGCCTAGCGGCCCACCGGGGGGAATGGCTGGCGCACCTGGGGGAATGACTGGCGCACCTGGGGGAATGACCGGACCGGGCGCGGTTGGACCAATGGGTGTCGGCGGCGCAGGCTTTGGACCGATGGGCGTAGGAGCCGGTGGAATCACGGGCCCAGGGATTGGACCAATGGGCCCGATGGGAGTTGGCGGGCCGGGTCTTGGTCCGATGGGTCCCATGGGCGTGGGAGCTGGTGGACTCGCGGGCCCTGCCGGTGTGGATGACGGCGGCATGGGTCCAATGGGTGAAGGCGGACCTGCTCTTGGCCCGATGGGCGCGGGACCCGGTGTCGGCGCTCCAGGCTTGGGACCGATGGGTGCAGGTCCCGGTCTTGGACCGATGGGTCCGATGGGAGCCGGTTTTCCCGGTGGACCAATGGGAGCCGGGGGATTCCCGGGTCGCGGGACCGTCGTCGAGCCGGTCACTCTTCTGGACTTTGCGAAGAGGGCCTTTCAAGAAGGAAATGACAAAGACGGATATGATTACCTTTGTGCTCACTACATCTGCAATGAAAAAGAAGGCGAAGACCTGAAGAGCAAGATCAAATGGTCGCCGGGCCTGAAACATCCTGTGCTCGCCGTGCGGATCGGAATTGGCATCATCTACGCCGCGCCCAAGGATTTCACGGGTGATCCGCAGCCCGTCGGCCGCGTGAAAGAACTTCCTGCTGCGGGCGGATTAGGAGGCCCAGGTGGCATGGCTGGCGGAGGTCGCCGCGGACGCGGTGGAGCCGGTGGACCTGGAATGATGCCGGGCATGGCCGGTGGACCAGGCATGGCCGGTGGACCAGGAATGATGGGACCTGGCATGGGAGGTCCCGGCGGCAGTGCGCCGGCGGACGGTCGCAGCCAGATTGATTATTACACAGGGGAGTTCGGGACCAGGTTCCTGGAGTCACTCGAATCGAGGATTATGGACGGCAAGTTTGGGGACACCCTCAAGGATTTTGAATCTCCTCCGAGCGCCGGTGCTGGTCGCGGCGGACCGGGCATGGGTATGCCCGGAATGGCTCCCGGTGGATTGATGGCACCGGTAGGAGGCGCGGGTGCGATTGGTGGACCGATGGGTGATGGTCCCCCGGGTGCCGGTGGAGCCGCGGGTGCCGCAGGGAGTTCGAAGGACCCCAAAGGGATATTACCGGGATTGGTGATGCTGGGAGTTGGCAGCAGCAAGGATTGGCTCGAAAGGCGGGCCAAGGATCAGACTTTGGATCTGCTCTTTATTTTTGAAGTCAAAATTGCTCAGTCCCTAAAAACCGAGATTGTCAATAACACCACCACGCTCAAGCTGTATGCCGTGCAAAAGCCAGCGGAGGTGGTCTTCACCACTGCCGCTATCAACGCAGTGGGAGTCACCAAGGCCCGCGAAAAGGTCAAGGACAAGGATCCAGTCGACAACGAAGTCGAGCGGATGATGAACGTATTGGAAAAAGGTGCCGGCGACGGAAAACTGCCATTCGTCGTCACCGGCATGCCGGCCCTCCAGCCGGAACATGCCATGCGTCGCGTAAACTTGATCACTGCTTCCCAGTCGGCAGCGCCCTTGGCCCACCTCGTCGAGATCCGCGCTTTCAAGGCCATGCGCCTTATCAGCGGTCAGCAATACCAGGACGGAGTCAAAGGACTGATCGGCCCGGAGAAGGCCGAGACCTTGCTCAAGACCGACAAGGAAGCAGATGCCAAGGTGGCCCTCGCATCTTTTCTGCCGCGCAAAGGGAGACGATAATTCGCTCGTTCAGCGCTGGCCAAGCAGCTTTTTCGCTGTGGCCGGCGCAGGGCGGAAAGCTACCTTAGTCGGCAGATACTGCGGGGCCATTCGGCGACCGTTCACACAAGTGAAATCATGCGACTGTTGCGACCTGCGATGCTGGGGCTGTTCGTCCTGTCGCTGTGCTCGCTGCCGGCGCTGGCTCAGTCCAGCGCAAACTTCGCCGACAAACTGCCGCGCATCGAGCGGATGATTGCGGAAGAGATGGAAAGGAACGGCGCGCCCGGGGTGGCAGTCGCCATTAAGCAGGACGGAAGGGTCGTGCTTGCCAAGGGCTTCGGCTTTGCGGATGTGGAAAACAAAGTTCCATTCACCACAAACACGGTTTCGCGGATCGGTTCGATTTCCAAGACCTTCACCGCGCTCGCGGTATTGCAACTGGTCGAGCAGGGTAAGATCAAACTGGACGATGAAGTGCAGGTTTATGTCCCCAGTTTCCCCAAAAAATCCGCACCCATCACCATCCGGCAATTGCTCGGTCATCAAGGGGGGATCCGGCATTACCGTGGGGCGGAAAGGCTCAGCGCCAAACATTACGAATCGGTCGAGGCCGCTCTGGAAATCTTCAAAGACGATCCCTTGGTAGCGGAGCCCGGAACGAAGTTCAGTTACACAAGCTACGGATACAACCTGCTCAGCCGCGTGGTGGAAGCGGCTTCTGGGATGAGTTTTGGCGACTATTTGCAGGAGCGGATCTTTACGCCGCTAGAATTGAAGGCGACTTATCTGGATGACGCGGCCCGGCTGATTCCGAATCGAGCCCGCAACTACTCGCGGCGGAACCAGGACTCGGTCCAAAATGCCTTGGCGGTCGACCAGAGCAACAAATGGGGTGGCGGCGGACTGCTGTCGACAGTCGAGGATTTGGTTCACTATGCCGATTCGTACGACACCCACCAATTGCTGAAGGCCGAGACAATCACCCTCATGTTCACGCCGCAGAATCTTAGCGACGGCAAACCGACGAGCTATGGCATGGGCTGGACCAGTGCACTGGAAAACGGGTGGCGGCGCATCGAACATACCGGTGGCAGCGTGGGAGCGAGTTCGGCCTTGGCCAAATACCCCGACCAGCGGACTACGATTGCGGTTCTGGTCAACAACGATTTTTTCACGGGACCGAACTTTCGCGCCCGGGTGGCCAAGATATTGCTTGAGCCGTAAAACTAAACGCTGTCCACCGACTTTTGAACCATGAGGAATCACCATGGAAAAGCAAGTAGTTTCGTTGCAACCTAGCGAGCAAGGTCTGCTTGCTGCCGCTTCGCGGATCTATGCCGCGTACATTGTTTCCGGTCAGGTTGCCGAAGGGCAGGAGGACGGCTGGCGGGCGCGGGCGATCCGCGAGGCCATCTGGTTTGCCCAGCACGTGGACGATTCCGTTTCGGCGGACGACGAAATGCGATCTTGAGAATGGTCTTGGCCCCGGGAGTTTGGCGGCGTGGCTCACAAAATCGAAGGGCAGGTCGTTTCCATCAGCGAGCAGGGCAACCTCGTGACGGATATCCCCTGCGCTGCGCTCGCGGCCGCCCCTCGCGACTCAGCCGTATCCATCCGTTGCGACGAGCATGAGACAGTCGGCCTGTTTACGTCTGGCCACAGCGAACCTGAAATGTCCTTTCTGGCGTTGCTGGGTGACAGCGGCTGTTTGGAACTGACGATTGTGGGGGACAGCGCCAAAGTGATGCTGGGTATTCGCCTCGGCGAGCCGGTGAGCGTGCAATGGTAGAGCCGGGCATGAAGGAGCTTGAGACTTGGGACCGCGAGCACGTTTGGCACGCCTTCACGCAGATGGCGGAGCATGTCCCTTTTCTGATCCGCGAGGCCCACGGGTGCACGCTGGTGGACATGCAGGGTCGCGAGTATCTCGACGGCGTTTCCAGCCTCTGGTGCAACATCCACGGCCATCGCCATCCGCGGCTGGATGAAGCGATTCGGAGGCAACTTGACGAAGTGGCCCATGTCACGCTGCTGGGAATGTCCCATCCCACCACGGTGAAACTGGCCCGCCGCCTGGCAGAGATCGCTCCCGGTCTGCCGCACGTTTTCTTTTCGGACAGCGGGGCCAGCGCCGTGGAAGTTGCGCTCAAGTTGGCCTTTCAGTACTGGCAGCAGTGCGAGCGCCCCCAGCCGCGGAAGACGAAGTACCTGGCATTCGAGCACGCTTACCACGGCGACACACTGGGGAGCGTCAGCGTTGGGGGCGTGGCCCGGTTCCACGCCATGTTTCGCCCGCTCTTGTTCGAGGTCGTTCGGCTTCCCGCGCCGGACACCTATCGACTTCCTGCGGGCGTGATTCCCGAAACCGCCTGCGAACACTACCTTGCTTTCGTCGAACAGGCGATTGAGGAAAATCATCAGGAGCTTGCTGCGGTAGTCATCGAGCCACTCGTGCAGGCCGCGGCGGGAATGCTCATGCATCCGTCGGGCTTTCTGGCCGGGGTCCGCGAGATAACACGCAGGCACAACGTGCTGCTCATCGCCGATGAGGTCGCGGTTGGCATGGGGCGGACGGGAACGATGTTTGCCTGCGAGCAAGAGCTGGTCGTCCCGGATTTGCTCTGTCTGGGAAAGGGTCTCACCGGCGGCTACTTGCCGCTCGCGGCGACGTTGGCCACGGACAAAATCTGGCGGGCCTTCCTCGGCAAGTATGAAGAGTCAAAGACGTTCTTTCACGGCCATACCTATGGAGGCAATCCGCTGGGGGCCGCTGCGGCGCTCGCCACGCTCGATGTCTTTGAGGAGGAGCAGACTCTCGCCGCGATGCAGCCCAAGGTTCAGAGATTGGCGGAACATCTGGCCCGCATCTCATCGCACCCGCATATCGGCGATGTGCGGCAGCGGGGGCTGATGGCGGGGATCGAACTGGTGCGGGACAAGACAACCAAGGAGCCCTATCCCTGGAGCGAGCAGCGGGGCATCCTCGCCTGCCGTCACGCGCTCTCGCATGGCGTCTGGCTCCGGCCGCTCGGCAATGTCGTCGTCATCCTGCCGCCCCTCGCGATCTCTCTCGCAGAGCTCGACCGGATTTGCTTGGCGGCCGAAGCGGGGATCGACGAGGCAACGCGCAAGTAGCTTCCCGCGTCGTTATTTGTTCTTGTCCTTGGGAACATCAATCTGCGGCGGCTCAGATTTGTCCCACTTCGCCGCTTTCTCCTCCTCGGACGGCTCCTTGAGCGGCCGGACAATTCGAAAGCCGACGTTAAGGGCGTCGGTGAGATACCAGATGCTCTGCGGAATCTGCGGGTCCTGCTGCTTCCAGTCTTCAATCGACGCCACGCGGGACGCGCTCCGCAAAGCGGCCGCGTCGCCGTCCCACGAGCCTCCCCGCACAACGCGGCCATATTCCTTGAGCGGAATGGCCAGCGGATCCTTCACAATCTTCCCCGCGTCCTTGCCGTAGAAGTCAGCCGTGTGCTGGTCCAGCACCCACTCCGCCACATTGCCATGCAGGTCGTGCAGGCCCCAGGGGTTGGGTTTTTTCTTGCCGATCTTCTGGTACTTCTCGTTGCTGTTGTCGTAGAACCAGGCGTACTCTCCCAGCTTCTCCGCATCGTCGCCAAAGGAGTATGTAGTCTTCGTCCCGGCCCGACACGCGTACTCCCACTCCGCCTCGGTCGGCAGTCGATAGTAGCGGCCGGTCTTGGCCGACAGCCATTTGCAGAACGTGCGGCAGGAATGCTGCGTCATGCAAATCGCCGGGTAGCCCCGCTTCCCCATGCCAAAGGTCATGTCCGTGTAAGGCTTGGTCGGCTGGCTGATTTGAAAGATCTCCGAAGCCTTGTCCCGCTCGGTTTCCGCCTCTTGAGCCAGTTTGCGGCGGACGATGTCCAGGTCCGCGGACCAGATTTCATACACGTCCCAGGGAATCTCGCATCTGGCCATCCAGAACGGGCCGATCTCCACCTCGTGCTGCGGTCCCTCATCAGCCTTGCGCTCCTTTTCCCCAGATGGGCTCCCCATCAAGAACTTGCCCCCGGGAATTGGCAGCATCTCGATCTTCTCGTCGGTATGCTCCAGCAACTCCGCATACGGCTTCATCTCCCTTTCCGACGCCGCAGCTGCATCCGGCCCTGGAATTGGTTGGGGAGGTGCCGCGGTTAGAGGCATGATTTCAAGCATCGCCAACAGAGCGCCGGCGGCGACTACGGCGGACGGACAATAGCGTTGAACCATGGGAATGGATGGCAAGGACGAGGAACCGGGGAACGGAGCATTCAACCAGGACATTCATTATAGCCAGCCACCGCCCCGCGCGCCCAAGCCGGACACCCGAGGGCAACGGATTCGGGGACTTTGGGCGAGCGTGCGTAAGATTTAGAAAAAGTAGGAGTATGAAGACAAGCTTGAAGCGCCAAGAAATCACAAAACCCCCGGCTTGCATGGCATGCCGGGGGTCTGTGTTATCTTGGAAGCGGGACCGAATGGTTCGCAGTGGTGTTTGCGATGTTCAGCCCACGCTGGCTTGGTTAGTTACTTGCCGCAACCGCAGGAAGGAGCAGCCATTTCGCAGCCGCAGCTGCTCTTGCAGCAGCGGGGCTGCTTGCAGCAGCGTTCCTTGGGGCATTTCGGCTGCTTGCAGCAGCGCTCTTTGCAGCAACGCTGCTTGGGGCAGCGGTCTTTGCAGCAGCGCTGCTTGTGGCACCGGGGTTCGCAGCCGCAGCTAGGAGCCTTGGCTTCGCAGGTGGGGGCGACAGCAGCGCAAGTCGGGGCGGCAGCGGCGCAAGTTGGGGCGGCGCAGCTCGGGGCGGCCTTCGCGCAGCTATTGCAGCTGTTGCAACGGGTCTTGCAGCAGCGTTCCTTGTGGCAACGCTCTTTGCAGCAGCGCTGCTTCGGGCAACGTTCCTTGCAGCACTTCGGAGCGCAGCAAGTGGGGGCCGCTTCGCAGCCGCAAGAGCTGCCGCCACCGAACATGCCGGCGGCATTGACGGAGGAGGCGATACACAGCAGACCGGCAGCCAAAGCCGCCACGATAAAGCGATTCATTGCAAAACTCCTAAAAACGGAACACACGGAGACGGAAACGGAAACAACCTGTCGCCGGAACCGCCGGCCCCGCGATGTTCTCGTAGGTGCGGCAGGCCGAGACGCTGACGTTCAGCGACCTTCAGCAACAATGCTGAATCTAGGTGTGCTATCGTCCCCCCAGTTTTCCGCTCTTGACTTGTCCGCAGAGTTCTCGCAAATTTCCCGCCTTGCCGGGCCGGTTACACAAAGGATGACTGCCACGCTGGTTCTGACGCTAGCACTGCCTTTTCCGTGAGCGCGGTGCGACGCCCTGGCCGATACCTTGTTTTCCCCGCTAACCCGCAGCACCAGCGAAGGAAATGGCCTCGTCGCTGGCGCTGCGGGTTAGTGAATGTGGCTTGAGGCAGCGCTGTCAAGCTGAACCGTTGCCGCGCGTTGTAAGGAATCGTTGCGCGAAAGCCATCAAAAAGGTTGCCACCCCTTTCGCTCTTTCTCCCTGATTACCGCGTAAGATATAAAGTGCGGGCACCATGCTTGGGAGAACTCCTATTGTTCTCCCCCCAGGACATACATCATGACCACCACGTTGATGAGCCGCAGTCGAGCCACTGCCCCTGCCAGCCCGAGAGCGGCAGGCTTTTTGACCGAGCTTCCCGCAGTTATTGCGGAACTGGCCGAGTCCGCCGAGCGGGGGAACCGCCTGTTGCTGGGCCGATTGGCCCATCAATTGAAGGAATCTGGGGAGATGAACGGTTATGAGGGCTTGACCCCGTTTGCCGCCCGGCTGGAACGGGTCGCTGTGGGAAACGGGACCGCAATGGACATCCGAGTGGCACTGGATGACTTGATCGCGGAGTGTGGCAAGATGCAGGCGTAATGTAGCCACACGCGGCCCGCGTGTCGGCTGCTTGAGAGCTGTTGGCCTATTGCCCTTTTGCCGCATCTCTCAATGCCACCAAATACGGCACCGGTTCGCTTCCCAGTGCATTGAGGACGGTCCCCCCCGCCGTGAAGCAGTGGGTGATCCAGTCCGGCTGGCCATATTTCTCCAGGGCGGTCCCTCCTTCGCCACCACCGACATAAACCGGATGACCAGCATCCCTGAGCCGTTTGAGCTGGGGGATGAAGGCCTTGGTGCCAGCTTCGAATTTGGGATCCTCGAACATGCCGAAAACGCCGTTATGGAAGGCGATGGCATTCTTGGCGTTGGCCTTGTTCTTATAGATGAATTCGCCGATCTTTTCCGCGAAGAGGGTCGATGTCTTCGGCCCGACGTCAAATTGCTGGTCCGTCGGCTTGAGCGTGTCGGCAACGGAGCCATCAGCCAGGACGGAATCAATCGGCAGCACGAACTCAATCCCATGCTCTTTTCCAGCCACCAGCATCCGCTGAGCCTGCTCGACTCGCTCCGGAGGAATGTAATATGGCTTGTCCGCATGAGCCGGGTCTTCGGCCACGCCGAGACAATATTCCTTCCCTTCCAGATTGGCGGCTGCCTTCCGCAGTGACATCGCGAGTGAGCCGGCGCTGAAGATGGTGCTGATGGTGCCGCGGGCAATCATCGCCTCCAGGTCGTCGAGCTTGTCGATCTTGATGCCGCTGAATACGACGAGCTCTGCCTTCAAGCACTCCATCATAGGCTGCTCGAATTCGCGGGCAATGTACTTGCCCAAGGCGACCCGCTTCATCGCTAGCGGGACGATGGTGCTGGAAACATCCAGACTGCCGGCGGAGAGAGCCTCGTTGACGTACACACTGCCGATTTTTTCTGCCAACGAATTGGCCATCGCGGCGAGTTTGGGGGAAAGTGCGAGCAGTGCTTCTTCTTTCGCCTTCCAGAGCACCGTTTCCAGGTCATAGGCCCGGACATTTTCGAGCATGAGCACACTGCCGGGCTTCGCTTCCTTGATTTTCGCCGCGGCCGCGTCCTTCACGGTGCCCGTTGCCTCGTCTAGCCAGTCGCCGATGACCGGGACTTCGCAGCCGAGAATCTCCCCCAGGCGCTTGGCGACTTTGTCGAGCGAGCCAATCGGCTTATCCTTCTCTTTCCGCCCCCGATGGCCGAGGAGAACCTGCTTCCAACCCTTCTGCCGCCCGAAATCCAGCGTCTCCTTCATGCTCCGCAGCCGGATGTCTCCGTCGCCGAGAGTTGGTCCGGGCTTGGCGTCGACATCGCCGCGAACAAGGACTGTCGTGCCGGAAGCAACATCCGCGAGCGACTCCAGCGGCGGAATGGCCTTGAGATAGTCGGCAAGTGACAGTTCTTCGCTCGGGGCTAGGCCTTTGAGGACTTTGGCGAGCTGCAGGACGCGGTCGGAGGAGACGGGCATGGCAGATTTCCTTGGATCTTAGGGACCAATCCAAGAATATCAGTTCGGGCGACTCTCTCCGAGGGGAGCGCCGACGCTGGATGGTGGTGGTTTGGGCCAGGTTGCCCAAAGCCACGCGACTGCCGCAGTTGCTCCGCTGCCCACGCTAAATACCAGGAGAACGAGATCCAACAGATCAAGAGTGACGTTTGGTTCCGGCGAGCGCGGCAGTGGGTAACGCAGAGCGACAAGTGCGAACATAAACATTGCCATGTAACCAAACGCGAAGAGTGGCATCGCCACCGACACGATGCAGCACGACCAAAAGGTAAGTGGAACGGACTGTTCCCGTCGAATGCAATCCGGCAATCCCAACTCATTCCATCCAGGCTCTTGTTGGCGAATCGCGGCGCGCGTTCGTGCCACGATGATCGGCACCAATATGCAAACTAGACCGGTGAGTAAACCTGCCCCAAGATGCCACCGAAATGCTGCGAATACCAAGCCGACAAGCAAAGTCAACAGTAGCAGTTGGGCTATGGAGAACTGCCAAACCTTCGTCGTACGCCGCATCATTGGGGATTGCTGATGCATGAGTATCAGGGGGCTGACGCCCCCCGCTCGCCTTGAAGTGCCAACGCAATCCCACTCAGCACCATGTTCGGTACGAACTGCGAATGGGGGCTAACCAGCGGGGCCAGATGCCGCAGGTCGCCGCCGGTGACGAAAACGTGAGGTTGCTCGGAGAGGTCGGCCGACATCCGTTCAATCACTTCCCGCACCGCGCCGACAGCGCCCCAGAAGAGGCCGCTGCGGATGGCCCCTTCCGTATTCTTGCCGACCACCGGCGGCGGCTGGTCCTCGCCGGTGAAGCTGGCCAAAGGCAATTGGTTGGTTCCGGTAGCGAGGGCTTGCGCGGTCAGTCGAAAGCCGGGGAGGATGACGCCCCCTTCAAACGCGCCGTCGGCACTGACCAGGTCCACCGTGATGGCTGTGCCGGCATCGACGACAATGGCAGGTTTTCCTTCGCGAATGGCATTTGCGGACACTGCTGCCGCCAGGCGGTCGAGACCGACGCGCTCCGGGAATTCAACCCGGACTTCCAGCGGCAGGTCACGGTAAGTGAGAATCTTGAAGTCATCCCGCGGCCGCTTCGAACGAACCCAGTCCTCCAGCAGTTTCTCCGCCTCGCGGTGGACGCTGGCGACTCGCCAAGTCGCCGGACCTGGCGGTAGTTCTCTTGTAAATCCCTCGGGCAACGGCTGGGCAGTTGAGCATTCCCGCACCAATTCTGGTGCCGGCAGTTTGTCGTCAACTTGGGACCAGTCACGAAACCACCCAAGTTTGGTGGACGAGTTGCCGATATCGACGGCGAGGAGAGGAGGCATGTCTTTATCTTACCCTGATCGCACGGCGACAAAATTGCCGCACTTGGCGAAAAAACTGCCGATTCAAGATACGCGCGTCACTGAGGACGAATATACCGCGGAGAACGCAGAGGTACGCGGAAACGATGCAATGCGTCCGCTTGCTCTTCCCTCTGCGACCCTCCGCGTTCTCCGCGGTTCACCATCCGTTCCCATCTCGTAGAGTGTTCGCAGAACGGTACGTATCTTGCTAAGATGAGGGAGTTCCCGTCCCCATCTTTTCCGATCACTCCGATGAAAAAACTCCTCCTCCTCACCTGCGTCCTCTCCGCCTTCGCCGCGACAACCTCCCAAGCCGAAGAGCCGGCCAAGCTGGACGCCAAGACCTACGAGCAGATGGTGACCAAGGGGATTGATTACCTCAAGACCAAAGGACAGGCCCCAGACGGCTCGTACAGCGCACAGGCGGGGCCCGGGGTAACGGCGCTCATCACGACTGCCATCTTGCGGGCGGGGCGCTCGCCCGATGATCCTTTGGTGGCCAAGAGCCTCAAGTATTTAGAGGGCTTTGTCCGCGAGGACGGCGGCATCAGCAAGACCGGAAGCAAACTGCCGAATTACGAAACCTGTCTCGCTGTGCTCTGCTTCAAAGAAGCGAACAAGGACGGCCGCTACGACAAGATTCTGAAAAAGGCGGACGCCTACATCAAGGGCGAACAATGGGACGAAAGCGAAGGGAAGGACAAGAAAGACATCAACTACGGCGGAGCGGGATACGGCGGCAAATCGCGGCCCGATCTCTCCAACACCGCCTTTCTCGTCGATGCTTTGAAAGCGACCGGCAACGGTGCCGATAGCGAAGCGATTCAACGGGCACTCCTCTTCGTCTCCCGCTGCCAGAACCTGGAAACTGAGCTGACCATCGCGCCGCAAGCTCTCAAGAATCCCGACGGCGGCTTTTTCTATACTCCCGCCGCCGGCGGCGACAGCCCAGCAGGGAAAACGGACGAGGGGGGCCTGCGGAGTTACGGAGCCATGACGTACGCCGGATTAAAAAGCATGATCTACGCCGGCGTCGGGCCCGAGGATAAGCGGGTCAAGGCGGCTCTCAAGTGGCTCGGCAAAAACTACAGCGTGGCCGAGAACCCCGGCATGGGGCAGCGTGGCGTTTATTACTACTACCACACTTTCGCCAAAGCCCTCGACGCGATGGGGCAATACGAGTTCGCCGACGAAAAGGGAGTCAAGCACAATTGGCGACAAGAGCTGATCGCCGAACTTGCCAAACGTCAACGTCCCGACGGCTCCTGGGCGAACCCCGAACAGCAATGGCTGGAAGGGGACGCCAACCTCGCCACCGGCTTCGCGCTCTTGACGCTTTCCTACTGCAAGTCAGTAAGTACGGCCAGCAAGTAAGTCGCACACTGTACCGAAGCGCCAGCGAGGGAGTCGAGTATCAGAATTCGCGACTGCGTTGCTTCGCTCGCCCTGATTCCTTATGCTGAGCAGCTGTGGAAATGTGCACAGAGCGGCGCATCAAGCCCAGCAAGTAGCCTGCACCTGGGGATCAACGACCATGCAATTCGGACTTTTCACGCGGCGGTCACTTCTGCTTCTCGCTATCCTCGCGGCACTGGCTGGCCAAAGCATCGCGTCCGTAACCGCTGCCGACCCGACGGAGGTCTTCACCGTCGTGCTGCTTCCTGATACGCAGTTTTACAATGAAAAGTATCCGGATACCTACGTTCAGCAGACGCTCTGGATTCGTTCGCGGGTCAAGGAGGACAACCTCAAGTTCAGCATCGGCCTGGGAGACATCGTGCAAAATGCCCACGTCGAACAGGAATGGAAGAACGCCAACATCGCCGCCAGCCACTTGGATGGCGTGCTTCCCTATAGCATGGTCCCCGGCAATCACGACCAACTCGCGAAGGGCAAAATGCTGACTCGTGATACGTCGCTTTACAACAAATACTTCCCCGTTAGCCGCTATGCGGGAGAGAAGTGGTATGGCGGGCACTTGGGCGACAAGAACGACAATAACTACTGTTTCTTCGAAGGTGCGGGCAAAAAATTCTTGGTCCTGAGCCTGGAATTCCATCCCACCGACGAGACGCTGGCCTGGGCCGCCGAAGTCTGCCAGAAACACCCGCAGCACAATGTCATCGTGGCCACGCACAGTTATCTGGGGCTCAAAGACCGGACACCAAGCCCATTCAAGGCCAATGGCCTGGTGGGGAACAGCGGCGACGATATGTGGGACAAGTTCGTCCGCAAGCAGCCGAACATCTTCATGGTCGCCTGCGGCCATGTCGGCGGCGTGAACATGCAAGTCAACAAGAACGACTTTGGCGACCCTGTCATCGAAATACTGACGGATTACCAGAATCTCAAGAACGGCGGCGACGGCTGGCTGCGGACGATGAGATTCGTTCCCAAGGAGAACAAGATCTATGTCACCGCTTACTCGCCACTCCTCAAGGAATTCAACAAAGACCCGAAACATACACACACGCTGGACTTGGACTTCTCGAAGCTGCGGTAGCGCGAGGCGCGGATTTCGCCATTCCCCCCTGCCCCTTTATGGCCACTGGCCAATCGTCTATGGTGACAGTTCCGTTTGCTTTCACCGCGTGATAGGACTTACCAGAAAACGGTCTCTATGAGCTTCGACCCGGGCCCGTCCAATAACCCGTACCAGGCTCCGCTGGGGGGCCAGTACATGGCCCCTCCCCCCGGTCCCCCTGCCGACGTGCCGATGATTCTGGGGATCATCTCCATCGTTGTCGGCGTTATCGCGGTCCCACTGAGTTGCTGTGTCTGCTTTGGGATTCCGGCCGGCGGGCTTGCCGTGATCCTGGGGATCGTGGCTTTGGTAATCCCCGCACAACCTGGCTCGCCCGGTAAGAAGCTGGGCATCGGCGGGATCGTGTTGGGCTTGGTGCCGTTTGTCTTCTTCGCCGTCATGATGATCATCTCTGCGCTCAATCCCCAGCCAGCATTGAACAACAACAATCCTCCCTTCAACTTTGATGTTCCCGCTGCGCCCAACCAGGGCGAGAAGTGAACCATACCAACATGCCTACTCAAATCGAATCCGCCCGCGCCGGCACCATCACCCCGGAAATGGAGTTTGTCGCCAATCGCGAAGGACTCACTCCGGAACTGATCCGCGACGAAGTCGCCATCGGCCGCATGGTGATTCCGGCCAACAAGGTCCATCTTGCCGGTGCCCTGGAGCCAATGGCGATTGGCATTGCCGCGACGTGCAAGATCAACGCCAACATCGGC
>SXGT01756487.1_pt1 | contig 69696 bp, 55 predicted proteins | sample 3176221 | NCBI WGS metagenome assembly SXGT01 (sample SAMN11356862, study PRJNA531348) | freshwater metagenome | isolation source: freshwater sample F1-120 | place: China: Fuxian Lake, Yuxi | collected 2017-12-25
CCGCTTGCTCACCTTCGAGCAGATCGGCTTGCCGCCGCTCGTGCAGGATCTGCTTCGCCGCCCTCGCGGCCTGTTCATCGTGACAGGTCCGACCGGCTCGGGAAAGACGACCTCGCTGGCGACGATGATCGACTACATCAACCAGACCCTCGAACGGCACATCGTCACGATGGAGGACCCGATCGAGTACTACCACTGGCACAAGAAGTCGGTGGTCAACCAGCGCGAGGTCGGCCACGACACGCCGTCCTTCGCCGAAGCCCTGCGTCGCGTGCTTCGTCAGGACCCCGATTGCATCCTCGTTGGTGAAATGCGCGACCTCGAGACGATCGAAGCCGCCATCCGTGCCGCCGAGACGGGCCACTTGGTGTTCGCGACGCTGCACACGACAGGCGCATCGGGCACGATCAACCGCATCATCGACGCCTTCCCGACCAACCAGCAGGAACAGGTCCGCGTCCAGCTCTCCACATCCCTCATTGCCGTCCTCAGCCAGGCGCTGCTGGCTCGCAGCGACAAGCCCGGGCGGGTGGCTGCGTACGAGTTCTTGGTCATCACCCCGGCCATCAGCAACCTCATCCGCGAGAACAAGACCTTCCGCATCGACTCGGCGATCCAGACCGGCAAGAAGTTTGGCATGCAACTCCTGGACGACCACCTCTGGTCGCTCTACTCCAAGGGCTGGATCTCGGCGGAGGAGATGGTTGACAAGGGCCGGAACCCAGGCGACTTGACCGATAAAGTGCACCGGAGCGGTGGGACTGTCGGCCGCACCGAACTGGACCAGCCCGACGTGAGCACGGGTGATGCGAAGGCCCCCGCGAAGGGCTAGTGCGACGGGGCAGCCCTTTGCTCCATGGCTGCGGTCGGCAATCCTGGACAGCCGGTTGGGGCCCCATCATCGCAAAACGCGATGTCCATATAGGATTTTTGCTCCGAAACGATGCTCGAACGATTGTTTTGTCGAATAACTTCTAGGTGGACCAGGCGTCATGAAAAACCGTTCCGTCGAAGAACTCAAGGGCCGCCGAATCGGGCGGGTCCTCAACAAGCTCGGGCTGCTCACGAAGGAGCAGGTCGAGGAAGTTGTTCGCGAGCAGATCGCCACTCGGCAGCAGGACCCGCGGGGCAACCGGGCAGACTCGATGGTCGGCGCCATCTGCATCGCCAAGGGGTGGGTGACGGAACGGCAGGTTGAACGTGCGATCGCTGGATCCAAGGGATTTGAGTACGTCGAATCCCTTTCCACCTCCGAAGTGCCCACCGCCTGCGCGGAGAAAGTGACCCCCCAGTCGGCACGCAGCTTCAAGATCATTCCGCTTGCTTTTGACCCGGGCACGCAGACCCTCCGGGTCGCCGTGGCCGGAATCGAGGGGGCGTTGGACACCACGTCGATCGCCCAGCTCCTCAACTGCAAGGTTCAGGCGGTTGTCGCCCCGGCGAGCGAGGTGGAAGCGGCGCTGAAGCGGATCTACGGCGGCGCGTCGACGCAGGCGCAGGGTGTCACCGCCGATCGAGACTACTCCGACGCCGTGAAGGCCACGGCCGGACGCGGCGAGTCGATCGACCTCGAGACGCTTGCGAAAGCCGCAGACAGCAACGAGATCGTCCAGCTGGTGAACTTGATGGTGCTCACCGCCGTGAAGGAGCGCGCCTCGGACATTCACCTGGAGCCCTTCGAAAATGGATTCCGGGTCCGGCAGCGCATCGATGGCGTCCTGTACGAGATGAAGGGAGTGGACCACAGCCTTGCCGCCGCATGCGTGAGCCGCGTCAAGGTCATGGCCAAGCTGAACATCGCCGAGCGACGGTTGCCGCAGGATGGCCGCATCGAGCTCAAGTTCGGCAAGAACCCCATCGACATGCGTGTCTCGGTCCTGCCGACGATCTTCGGCGAGAGCGTCGTCATGCGCGTGCTGGACCGATCCAACGTGCAGCTGGACCTGCAGAACATCGGACTGCGCGAAGACGAGTACGAGCGCGTCGACCGGATCATCCGGCGGCCGAACGGGATCGTGGTGGTGACTGGCCCGACGGGGTCGGGCAAGACCACGACGCTCTATGCGGCGCTCTCGGCGCTCAACGACACGGAGACCAAGGTGCTCACGGCAGAGGACCCGGTCGAGTACGACATCTCGGGACTGATCCAGTGCCAGGTGAACATCGACCAGGAACTCACGTTTGCCAAGCTGCTCCGGTCGTTCCTCCGCCAGGATCCTGACGTCATCCTGATAGGCGAGATCCGTGACCTGGAGACGGCACAGATCGCCATCCAGGCCTCGCTCACCGGCCACTTGGTGCTGACGACCCTTCACACCAACGATGCACCAAGCAGCATCTTGCGCCTCCTGGACCTGGGCGTGGAAAACTTCCTGCTCACCGCGACGCTGGAGGCCATCGTGGCGCAGCGCCTCGTCCGCCGCGTCTGCGTGCATTGCAAGGAAGAGTTCAAGCCCTCGGAAGCGGAGGCGATGGAGCTTGGCATGCGGCTGGCCGACCTGGGCGGCCGCAGCCTCTACCGCGGGCGCGGCTGCGAGAAGTGCAGCGGCGGGTATCGCGGGCGCCGTGCGCTGTTCGAGATCATGGCGATGGATGACGACCTGCGTGAACTGGTCATGCAGAACGCCTCCACGTCGGTGCTTGCCGCCGAGAGCCGCAAGCGCGGGATGCGCACCCTCCGCGAGAGCGGGATGCTGGCGCTCTACGAGGGACAGACGACGATCGAAGAAGTGCTCCGCGAGACGCTCGGAGACGAATGACCTGCCTGCTGTTCGCGAGGAGTTGACCACCCATGCCCACGTTTGCCTACCAAGCCAAGGATCGAACCGGCGAGAAGAAGAAGGGGGAGATCGAGGCCGCCAATGCCGATGAGGCGAAGAAGCTGCTTCTGGGCCAGGGGCTGGCCGGCGCAACCCTGAAGGTCAAGAAGGACGTCGCCAAGAAGGACCCGGGCGCCAAGAAGAAGAAGGGGTTTTCGATCTCGATCGGGCGCGTGGGTGCCAAGCAGCTCACGACCTTCACCCGGCAGCTCTCGACGCTCCAGGACGCCGGCCTGCCGCTCCTTCGGTCGCTCCAGATCCTGAAGGAACAGCAGAAGTCTGGCAAGCTCAAGAGCGTGCTCGAGACCGTGTGCGAGGACGTCTCCAGCGGTGACTCGCTCTCGACGGCCTTCGGGAAGCACCCCAAGGCCTTCGACCGCCTGTACGTCAAGATGGTCGCGGCCGGCGAGGTCGGCGGCGTCCTGGACGTGATCCTGCAGCGACTCGCGGAGTTCATGGAGAAGGGGCAGCGCCTCAAGCGGCGCATCATCGGCGCCATGATCTACCCGTCGGTGGTCATCTGCATCGCCGTCGCCATCGTGACGGGCATCATGTACTTCGTCATCCCGAAGTTCCAGGAGATCTTCAATGACTTCGACGTGAAGCTCCCGGGCCTCACGCTCTTCCTGATCGATGCGTCGCGATGGGTCGCCGGCCAGAACCCAGACCAATCGGTCCCCGGGGCCGCCTGGATCGCGTTCTCGCCGTTCATCATCTACTTCTCGGTCCTGCTGATACGGAAGACCAAGTTCGGGCGTGCCGGGACGGACATCATCCGCAGCTGGATACCGGTCATCGGCGGGCTGGTGCGGAAGACCGCGGTGGCGCGATTCACGCGGACGCTCGGGACCTTGGTGACGGCCGGCGTGCCGATCCTGGAGGCGATCAACATCACGCGTGACACCTCGGGCAACTACATCTATGAGCAGGCGCTCCAGAAGGTCCACGACTCCATCCGCGAGGGTGAGACCTTCTCCAAGCCGCTGCGCGAGTCCAAGGTCTGCGATTCCATCGTCGTCAACATGATTGACGTCGGCGAGGAGACGGGCGACCTGGACATCATGCTGATGAAGATCGCCGACAACTACGAGGAAGAAGTGGACGTGGCCGTCGGCAGCCTCTTGAGCCTGCTGGAACCGTTCATGGTGGTGATCCTGGGCGGCATCGTCGGCACGATCGTGCTGGCGCTCTTCCTCCCGCTGGTCTCCATGATCGAGAGCGTTTCCTCCTCCAAGTGACCTCACCCGTGACACGCATGCGACCATCTCGCCCGTCCCTCGCCACCCGCCCAGGCTTCACGCTGCTGGAGCTCCTGGTCACCGTGGCGATCATCGTGTCGCTGCTGGGGTTGCTGCTGGTGGGGCTGGGAAAGGCCAGCGAGTTTGCCAAGGTCGCCAAGACCAAGTCGCTCATGCAGGCCCTCATGACCGGTCTGGCGCAGTTCAAGGAAGACACGGGCTACTACCCGCCGGTCCTTGGCGTGGGAACTGGTGGCGTGTCCGTGGCCAGCCTGCCCGGCGAGCGTGGATTTGCCCGCGACCTCCTCCGCCCGCCAACCTTCGCCAACGCCAGCAACCCGACCCAGAACGAAATCGACGCCGTCAACGGGTGGTGGTCGGTGACTTCGATGCCGGACTACCTGCTTGGCTACGACACGAGGGAGTTTGACGCCTACGGCTTTGAGCCACTCACTCCCGCGAACAACAGCCCAGGCTCCCGCGAGATTCCGCCAGTCGGCATCCGCCACCCCGGCCGCGACGGCGTGTGGGGCGCGGCGCTCAATCCCAGGACCATGGCCTCCAACGCCATCGGCTTCTATCGACAGCGCAATCCCGGCAATGGCGCCGGCGGGAATCCCAACTCGTGGAACGGCGAGGGCGTCCGTGGGGCGGTCCTCGGGCCGTACCTCAACCTGAAGGACTCCGACATCTTGGGCGCCCTCTCCGGCGTCGACGCCCAGGGCGAGCCGATCGTGCTTCGCGCGGAGGAGACCGCGGACTTTGACCTCTTGCCCAAGTGCTTCATCGACTATTGGGGTCGCCCGCTCCGCTACTACCGACGTGGATACAACGCGCTTGATCCGTCCAGCTTCAGTGCGGACTTCAACCTTGGCGACGTGATCGCCCTCCGTCCACAGTCGATCGCGCCGGGAACGGAGTACGACGGGTACCGCGACGCGAACAACGATTCCAGCTCGACGCGCTCCCTGGTCGCCGCCGAGTTTGCGCTGTTGTCCACGGGACCCGACCGGGCGTGGGACGCCGTGGTCCGCGTCGATGCGGCGGGCCGCAATGTAGACAACATCGTGGAGGTCGGGCCATGACACGGATGAATCGATCCACCCTTCGACACGCTCGCGGCTTCAGCTTGCTTGAGCTGGTCGTCGTGATGGGCATCATCCTGGTGCTCATCGGGCTCGTCCTGGCGGTGAGCGGGGCCCTGACGGCCGGCGCGGAAAAGCGGGCCTTGGAGCAGTCGTTTGCGATCCTGGACAGCGCCGTCCAGGAATGGCAGCAGGAGATGGGTCGTGAGATGACCTTCCGCCGCACCGTGCCCGTGGCGGGTTTCACCACGGACCCCGTGACGCTGGACCATGACCAGAATCCGAACACGCCGATGATCACGCTCGGGTGGGACGTCCAGGAGGTGCCCACGGCGCAGGCTGACACGCAGAGCCGGACGTTCCTGGATGTGCTCCTGTACTCGGAGCGCCCGCGAGAGATCCTGGCCAACCTGCCGGAGAAACTGCTTCGCAACGCTGGGTTCAACACCACCACCCAGCAGCCCATCCAGGAGCTGATCGATCCTTGGGGCAAGCCGGTCCGGGTCGTGTTCCCCTGCCGAGAGTGGGGGAAGGGGACGGGGCCCGACACGGGCGCTGCAGACATCGACGGGACCGTTCGCTCGCTGCAGGAGACGCAACTCGGCTCCTGCCTGGATCGTCGCATCCGCTTCGTGAGTGCGGGTCCTGATGGTGTGTTTGGCGACATCACCCAGCCGACATCCTCCACGCTCTACAAGCTGAGCGAGGACAACATCGAGAGTTACCCGACCCGATGAAGGGCGCCCTCCACCAACACTCCCCGCGCGCCCGCCGCGCCTTCACGCTGGCGGAGCTGCTGGTCGTGATGGGGATCATCGCGCTCTTGGCCACGCTCACCGCGATCAGCGTCGAACAAGTGGCCGGGACGTCTCGGCTGGCCACCGGCACCAATACGGTTATGGGTGCGCTCGGCGAGGCGCGGGCCATGGCCATCAAGGAGAACAAGCCCACCTGCGTGGCATTCGCGGTGTTCCGTGCCAACTCCGCCGCTCCGCAGCAGACCATCGTGGTCGTGGCCATGGCCACCGGACGGATGCTCAACCTCAATCCCGGGAGCGGTGCCACCGACAACGACTTGATCGCCGAGGAATTCCTCCCGGTGGATGGGCTGCCCGTGCGCCGGTTGCCGCCGGGCATCAAGGTCGCGGGACCCTTCACGGACTATTCGCAACCGCAGTACGGCTCCTCTGACGACATCTGGATCACGCAGCCGGAGTTCTCCAACAGCGAGAATGGCTCGATGCTGGTGGTCCGTTTCGGGCCCGATGGCGGTGTGCAGACTCGCAATCCCGCGCTCCCTGCCAACATCACCCCGACGGCCGCGACCGACACGGCCTACGCCTCGCTCTGGGTGGATGTCGACCGTGACGGCCTGGTGGACATCGGGACCACGGGCGGTTCCAGCAATGGTCGCTTCTTTGACTTTGACGAGCTCGGCGACGAACCCGTCGGCGACGTCGTGGAGTTCCTCGCGATCTTTGATGATCGCGACGCACGGGAGCGCTACAACATCGCCGCGTGGAACCCGGCGACGGGCGGCGGCACGAATGCGGCCGAGGATGCCAGACGAGACGACCTGACCGAATACATCGACCAGTTCGCCGACCGGATCCACTTCAATCGCTACACCGGGGTGGCCGGGAGGCTCCGTTGACGCGCAGGGGACCAGCCGCGAAACCGGGTGCTCGTGGGTTCTCGCTCATCGAGCTGTTGCTGGCGGTCTTCATCCTGGCGATCGGCATCATCGGCGTGAGCGCGATCTTCCCGGCGGGCATCGTCCAGCAGCGGCAATCGCAGGACGACACCTACGGCCCGCTGGTGGCGGAGAGCGCGCTCTCCGTGATCCGGGGCAAGGTCCGGGTGCGAGACTTTGGTTCGTTCGAGCAGTTCCAGGACGGAGGCGGGAACCCCAGCCCGGACTTTGTGCCCGGCATCGCCGGCCCGACGCCGATCATCAACCCGAGCACGCTTGCCACGAACTTCGTCACGATGGTCCCCCAGGGCTACCGTCCGCTCGTGGGGGACTGGCGGTGGAAGCGGCCGGCCATCATCTTCCAGGATTCGATTGCCGGCTTGAATCCGAGCACCGGATTCATGAGTGCGATCGACGTCTTCGGTGCGACGCTCTTCGAGACGATGAACGCCGGGACGGGCGGTTACGTGGCGCGCGTGGGCCCCGCGAATGTCCGGTGCGAGTCGACGCTTTCGGGGTATCCGGCGAGCGCCGGCCCACTCGGGCGCTGCTACGGCATTCCTTGGAACATCGATTCACAGGGGTCGGCCCCCTGGGCCATCATCACGCAGCGTGAACGCACGTGGCCGCAGGGCATCGACTACGACCCCGTGAACGGGAATGGCAGCAATGGCCTGCTGGCGCGGCAGCAATACGTGTGGGACTGCATGTTCCGGCGTCGCGGCGGCCGGATCCAGGTGGCCGTGTTTGTCTACCGGACTTCCAGCCCCGGCGGCGAGTCCACCCCCTATGTCGTCCCCGCGAACCAGATCGTCGCGATGCCGACGGACCCGCTCGGCGGGCCGCTGCCGGTCTTCCCCCGGAGCTGGACCTTTGCGGCGAATGAGCGTTGGGGCGTCGGTGGCGCCGACGGCAACCTGCAGACCGCGGTCGATGCCAACGTCCTCCCGCTGACCACCGCCAACTCGGGCCCCGGCAACTGGACATTGCTCGAGGACTCGTTCGGGTGGCAAGGCCCCGGACAGTGGATTCTTGACAACTACGGGACCGTCCACCGGCTTGTGCGCGGGCGGCGCAACAAGTCGGAGGGGCCATGTCGGCTCAGCAGCCCGATCGCGTACCAGGCGCCGTGTGCAGCCAACTTCCCGTACGGTTGGCAGGCCATCAACTCGGGGCAGTTTGAGTCAACCCCGACGGCCACGGCCCAAGTCCCCAACTCCTGGGTCGACCAAATCTGGTTCATGCCGGTCCAGGATTCAGCCGGCAACACCCTCACTCCCGTCTTCGTCGCGGTGCAGGAGCTTTGACGATGGAACGGCGCCCCTCACCAACCGATCGACCGACGTCTCGTGCGTTCACGCTGACCGAGATCCTCGTCGCGGTCGTGGTGCTGGTCGTGGTCATTGCCGCCACCGCCCAGATTTTCGGCACGGCGGGCAAGGTCGCTGGGCTTGGACAGGCCAACCAGGCCGTTCTCCAGGAATCCAGCGTGGTCGAACGCATGATCCGGCAGGACTTGGAGGCGCTGGCGAACGAGGGTTACTTCATGGTCCAGTGCGTGGCCGTCCGCAACGATGCGGCGCGGTTCTGGCCAAGTGGCGACCCGAATGCGCCGCTGCTCGATTCCAACCGGCCGGCCACCGAGTATCTCCGCGCCGACCGAATCGTTTTCTTCCGCCACGGCCAAGAGGAGACCACTCGATTCATCGGCAGCCGGGACCAGGGTGCCTTCGGCGGGCTCCCGGCAGCCACGCTTTCGCGCGTGACCTATGGCCACGGCGTGCAGATGGAGGACTCGGTCATCCAGTCAGGGTCAAGCGTCCAGCGATTGGATCCACTTGGCTTCGACAGCGGCCCGCTCACGCCGTGGGCGGGGGACAACCCGCTTGACGGCCCAGACCTGAACACGGCGATTTGGCCCGCGGGAACCGCCGGCCCTCGCCGGAGTGGCCGCCAGCCCGAGGCCCGCGACTGGATCCTTGCGCGGAGCGCGGTCCTCTTGGCAAATGATGGCGGGTCACGCGATCACCTCGCGACCGACAACTCGTACGGCCCCTCCAGCACCGTCGGGCTCTTCCAGCAGTCCAACGCCTGGCAGCCAGTCAATGCGCCGTTCCCTGCCTACGACCTGATGGCCTCGCGCGTGGACGCCGCCAGCAGCACGATCGACGAGGTGGAGCGGTCGGTGTGCAATGGCATCATTCCGGTGAACGGTTCGTCTTCCAGCGTCTTCTACGAAACCAACCTGCCGTTCTGGAGCTCGACTGCCGCATGGAACCAGCAGGTCCGCGGCCGGTTGATTGGCGGCACATTTGGTCCCTTCGTCGGGCAAGTGGCCGTGGGCGGCTACCCGCGCGTGGAGAAGGTGGCTCCCAGCATGGATCGGCAGGACCAGATGCTGGTGGCACCGATGCTCGCCGGCAATTGCTCCAGCTTCACGGTTGACTGGACCTGGGATCGATGGGTGGGACACGAGCACACGGGTGACCACGACTCTCCGGACGTGCAGGTCTGGAACGCGGCCGGGACACAGGCGTGGCAGGCGTCCGGATACATCCCGAACTTTGCCGAGCCTCGCGTCTGGTATGGGTTGCCGGACGGATTGCCCGGTCAGGGGGGCAATGCTGGGCCCAATGAGCGTGGTGTGTACTCGCTTTCCGAGCGCGTGGGCTCCGCCGGACCGGCACCATTCAACTTCCTGACGGGACCCGCACAGCCCACGCTGTATCCCCCGCTGTGGGATCCGATCACGGGCATCGGGGCGCAGCGGATCGAGGGTGGGATGAACAATGCGCTGCCTGTGCCTCAGCCGATCCTGGCTTGGCCATCGACTGCCAACCCGGTGCTCTGGGTGTACACGGCGACGTTTGGGTTCAATCACGAGGAGGGGGTCAGTGTCGTGACGAACACGGCAACCGACCCACCGACCGTCCGTGCGACCTCGCGCACCGACGTGACGCCATTGCCAAGCGCACTCCGATTCACGGCTGTGTTGCACGACCCCGAGAAGAAACTGGAGCGGGGCCGGTCGTTCCAGTTCGTGGTCGAGCTCACGCGCGCAGGAGGACGAGAGCGATGACCAGTCCCACGATTCCCGCATCGTCGAGCCGAGTGAACCGTCCGTGCCGTCGAGGCAACACGCTGGTCTTGGTGACCGCGATCCTGGTGCTGCTGGCGATCGTTGCCGTGGCGTACCTCTCACGCACGCAGGCCGGGCGCGCGACCGCAGCGGCGCAGCAGCTGGCCAACTCGCGTGGCGAGCGCATGGATGCGATCAGCGACAACCTGGCGCAGATCGTTTCCGAGGCACTTTTCGTCCGCCCCGCGGACCCCGGGGATCCGTGGCTCACGTTGTCGCCCAATGCAGCGACGCAGATGCCCACGCCATCGCCATCGCGGCCGCGTGGTGCCGTCGACCCCAATGCCCATCGATACAACATCGACGGCTTGGACATGTTCGGGAGCGTGAATGACCCGGACCTCGATGGCCTGCTGGATGCCACCGCCGGGTCGGACGGCATCCCCGAGGGGTACAACTATGCGCCATACGTCGTGCAGCCCTGGACCAACTGGCCTGATGTCTTCGGCGTCTTTGCCGGCGATGGGAATCCTGCGGGGAATCCTTCGTACGGGGACTCCCGCTGGCTCCGGAGTTCGGAACCTGTCCGGCAGCTGATCCCTCCCACCCTCGCGAACCCGCCAATCCCCAACGGATCGCCGTTCGGGTCGTTTACCCACTGGCAGCACCTTTCATGGCTGCCCACGGCGGACAATGGATGGCGGCTGATCACCGACCTGAAGGACGTGGACTCGTCGCTCGCCGCATCCGTCGCCTTTTCGCCGCAGCAGTTGGGCGTTCCCCTGGTCGGGCAGGCCGGGTGGGCACTGGACATGCCATACGAGCAGTGGCTCCCGGACGTGGTTCCCAATCCGGCGTACTTGACGCACCTCAACGGGTCCAATGGTTCGATGGCGTTGGCGCAGCAGTTCCGGACGCATGCACAATCGTGGTTCTCCAACTACTACGGCTTGGTCGGTGCGGCTCCCGCCGGCGGCGACCCCTTGCCGAACTTCTTCCGGTTGGCCTCGTGGGGGCCGCCGACGGATGAGTTCGTCGATGGCAGCGCACGCCAACTGATCACTCGCACGCTTGCCGACGCCGACGGCGACGGGTTCACCGATTCCTACTGGTTCCTCGCTCCCACCAGCACGGATCGGGGCGTTCGCCAGGCGGTGGCTGTTTCGATCACCGACAACAGCGCCCTGGTCAACGCCAACGTTGCGTCGCGGTTCGATCGCCGGACCTCGTTTGGTGCGACGCCAGCCGACGTGGCCCTCGTCGGGTCCTTCGACCTCGTCGCTGGGACCGTGTCGCCGTTTGACCTGCCGACGGGCTTCTTCACCGATTGGGCCAACCAAGCCGACTTGCTCCCCAGCGGGGCGATCGCGACATCGGCCAACTACCTGTACAAGCCAACGCGCGTCCTCTACGACGAGGCGATGTTCGGCGCGGCGACCAACGCCAATGTCATTGGCGGGCCGCAGAGCCTCCTCCTGACGGGGGACTCCGACAACCCGACGTACCTGCGAGCCCTCGGAGCGGTGCGGCAGACCGCCACGGGGACATCGGGCCTGCTGGATGCGTTCCGATACCAGCTTCGTGAGCCCGCCGAACGCGTTCGCTGGTTCAAGGCGATGGGACAGGACGGCGAGATCAACAGTTGGATCAACGGCGACGACACCGCATCCGGCGGGCCGGCTGCGTCGACCTTCCTTCGTCCGGCGAGCGGCGACCCGCCGGGTCGCCTTCGGTCGTTTGACGAGAGTGACGAGATCGAGCTACGCATGCGTGCCGGCAGCAACAACGCGTCCGTGCTCTCGCGGCTTGAACGGGCGGTGCAGCGGACAGACGCGCTCGGTGCCGGCGCAGACACGAACCCAGACACCTACTTCGACTTCCTCCGGGCGAGCAACGACCGGCTGGAGACGCTTGATGCCCTCGACGCCCAGGCGGCTGGCACCGGCGGCCAGTGGGATCGCTTCCGTCGCCTCAACGCACAGCAGTTGCTTCGCGACAATCGCCGCAAGATGACGGTGATGTCCGGAGCTCGCAACGAAGAGCTCCCGCCGTGGCTGTGGACCGTTCCGCGTGGCACATTCAACTTCCAGACCGGGCTTTGGACGTACTTCTCAGGATGCGCGCCAACGCAGGTCTGGCCGGCGCCGGCGACCACCCCGAACGCGTCCGCCCAGGCGAGCGTTGGGTACATCGCGGGGAACGGCTACTTCCGAAACGACTGGCTGGCGTGGAACCGAAAGGTGGACCTGCGGCGTGCGGCCGTTGAGCCGACGTATGACGCGGCCTGGACCCTTGTCAACGGTCCGGCGATTCGCCAGGGTCGCACGGAGTTCCTCAACCAGGTGTCGCGCGTGCTGGAGCGGTCGCTGCTGGACCCCGTCGTGAACCCCGCCGACCCCAACGCCGTTCGAGCCAGTTACTTCGGCATACAGGCCACGGGCAATGATGCCGTGCTCACGACTCGCCGGATGGTTGCGTCGTGGGCTGCCAACATCGAATCCTTCCGGGACCCGCCGAAAGTGCAGCCGGACGGGTCGTTCATGGACCACCCGTTCCACCCCAACGAGGCGTACACGATCGCGGAAGACGTGGGTGGTTCTGAGCCTCGCGCCTACATCGGGTACGAGAAACAGCCGTTCATCCAGGAAGTCTTCTTCGCCTTGGTCTACCCCAAGAGCGAGGTGGGGCCAGGGTGGCCCACCGCAGGGCAGTCCACGATCCCGCCTGGCTATCCAGACGGCGGCGAGAACTTCGTGACCTACGACCCCAACGGGCCCGCCGACCAGCAGCCGGCCGTGGTGTTGGCTGTGCAGATCGCCAACCCACACCACGAGCCGATCCCCTTGGGGAACTTCGCGATCCGCGCGTTTGGCCAGACGTTCCGGCTTGGCCAGCTCTCCACGACGGGCTGGGGATACGGCATGAACCCCATGCTCGGTCCCGCGACCGAGACGGCACCCAGGAGTGCCATCGTCTTCTGCTGCCCCAAGGACCTCGGTGGCGACGCTGACTTCCGCGTGAAGTGGGTGGACTTCCTCGACCTCACGCACGAGTGGATCCGCAACGGTGCACCAGCCGGCTCCACGCATCCGTATCCAACCAACTTCATGGCCGAGCTCACGGCCGCGTCGGCGGGCGGCGTCCAGGCGTGGCCGCTCCCGCCCGACAACTCGGAGACCGACCTGTTCGAGGATGCCGCCACGGCCTACCCCGACACGCTGGTGTTCAATGCCACCCAGGAAGCAGGCAACCTGTTTGGGCGGTGGGACGAGGGTGTCACGTCGGCCGGTGTGGCCAAGTACCGCAACTACCTGACAGGCGGGACGCAGCCCACTGTGGAGCTGCTTCGCAACGTCATTCCGCTGGATCCGCTGAACAGCGTGGCGGAGGTCGTTGTCGACCGCATCGAGAATGAATTCAACGAGGATTCTGGTGACTTTCGCGATGCGCTCGAGCGCCTGTTCGATCCGGCCGGTGACCACGTGCCGCCGCCTCCCACGGCCTATGACGCGGCGGCCGACCCGGGCGCGGGCGGGACGCAGTCACCGACCTTCAACGGGATTCGTCTCGGCGGGACCGGCGACTATTTTTGCACCTGGATTCGGGTGGCACGCCCATGGGCGTACGACACGGACGCCGACGGTGCCTTTGAACTGATGGAACGCGCGCCACGATTCGTGGTGGCCGCAGGACAGCGACCGATCGTCGTGACCAGCACGGCCACGGCGATGGAGGGTGGTGTACGGAGGGACCGAACTGGCAGCATCTGGGATGACGCACTCGATCCGGATGGCACGTCGCTTGGTGCTCCGGCCCCCTGGTTCGTGGCCAACTCGCGTGACATCTACGGTCGATCGGTTCGTGGGAAGCCGACCCGCTTCAACAGCCAGGGTGTCTTCGTGGGAGCCAGCACCGATCGGGTGTACACGGCATTCAACTACCCGCAGTCGTCGACGTGGGGCGATTACTCAGGCACCTCCCCCGGCGGATTGCCAGGGCTCAACATCCAGCCGGGTGACAAGGGCATTGAGAACGACACCGCGGTGAGTGGCCAACAGACCGAGGTCTGGCGCGGGACCCTGGACATGACGTGGAAGGATCGGGACTTTGACCAGATCGCGGAGGTGGCCAATGTCTGGCAGTGGGGGCCCGTCCTCCAGGGAGGCTCCACCTACGCCACCTTCTCCGAGATCATGTCGGGAGAAGTTGACGAGTACCCGATCATCAAGGGGCCATGGTTCGAGGCTGACGGTTCCACCAGCTACACCGACGGCACGCTGGCCAACCGACTTTCGTTCCCATACGACCAGGCAAGCGCGGACCAGACCACCGCGCACGGCTTTGACCCGACGAGGACCCGCACGATGCTCCGCAGCCTCGCGGCGTACCTCCCCGCATTGCCGGCGGGTTGCGCGATCTTCGATGGATTCACCATTGACGATCGAGGCGCCGCGTACGTCGCCGGCAGCTACGACGAGCTCCAGCAGGGGGTCTCGACGCCGCAACAGCGAGCCGAGAGCGAGGCCCGGGCCGAGGATCGTCGATTCAGGCTGGCCATGGGGTACCAAGCCCAGTCAACGCCTGGCTTGATCAACGTCAACACGGCACTGCTGGAGTCGCTCAACGCGATGCCGTACATGCGCGCGCTCCCGGTGAATGAGCAGGCCGCGGGGCCGATGTGGGCGACCTCGGGCGGGGCCGGCCCGGACCTCGTGGGGGGGTGGGACCCCAATGCCACACCGCTCGTTCGAGTGCCCTCGTCGCTGCTGATGTACCGGGACCTCCGCGGCGGGGCCATCGGCTACAACCCAGCCAATACGAACGCGCCGCCGTTCTATACGGATCGTGGCCTCCAGCCCAACGCCATCGCCGGCACTCCCGGCATGTGGCCCGGGATGCGGCGTGGCCAGGGACTGTGGTCGCTTGGCGAACTGGCCCTCCTGAAGCGCACCGTCGGCCAGACACAGGCGGCTGGCTATCCGTCCTCCGGCCGAAGCTGGAGCATCCAGTTCGCGGGACTGGATCCTTATCAGGATGCCGGAATCGGCTGGTATTCGTGGGCCAGCATGGATGTCCGCAACGGGTTGGATCGCAATGTGGCCGCGATCCAAGGTGACCTGACCTTCACCAACGAGGTCGAGCCAACGATCCTCAGCAGCGACGGTGACGTGGCGACCGCCGAGGAACTCAACATGCTCCACGGCGCGATGTCCAACATCGCTTCCGTTCGCAGCGACTACTTCACGGTCCACTTCCTGGTGCGGACATTCCGTCCCAACAGCCTCACGGGACGATGGGACGCAACCGACCCGAGTTCCGTCATCGATGAGTCGCGATACGTCATGCTGGTGGACCGGACCCCAGTGGATCGACCCGGCCAGAAGCCCCGCATCCGATACTTCACCAAGGTGCCGTGATCCGATGGGTGTCGCACCGCTCGCCACGGCCGGCCAAGGCACGAAGCCCGCTCGAGATGAGGGGATGCCACGCCACGTCGCCATCATCAGGGATGGCAACGGCCGGTGGGCCAGCCGCCAGGGACTCCCTCGCCTCATGGGGCATCAAGCTGGAGTGTCCACTGTTCGGCGGATCACCGAAGCGTGCGCGAACCGCGGCATCGAGGTGCTGACGCTCTATTCCTTCAGCACCGAGAATTGGTCCCGCGCAGCTGAGGAAGTGGAAGGGCTGATGGGGCTGGCGCGGATCCAGCTCGCCATGCAGCGAAGCGAACTCAGGAAGAGCAACGTCCGCGTGAAACACTTGGGCCGGCGAGAGGGACTGCCGCCGGCCGTCCTGGAGGAGCTGGACAAGACCGTGGAGGCGACGGCGGATTGCACCGGGATCACGCTCGTCGCAGCACTCAACTACGGATCACGGCAGGAGATCGTGGACGCTGCGCGCTCGCTCGCCGCTGACGTCGCGGCGGGCCGGATCGCTCCAACTGAGATCGATGAGGCGGCGATTGGAGCTCGCCTTGGGACGGCCGGACTCCCGGATCCGGACCTGATGATCCGGACGGCAGGGGAACTCCGACTGTCCAACTACCTGCTTTGGCAGGCCAGCTACGCGGAGTTCATCGCCGTTCCCACCCTCTGGCCGGATTTCACGGAGGATGACCTCGCCCGTGCCCTGGATGAATTCCGACGCAGGCGGCGGACGTTTGGGGGGAAGCGATGATGGCGACTGCTCAAGGTGGCCGCAGAACCGGGAAGATTCGACTGGCCCTTCCGGCGGCCCGGGCTACACTTACCGGACTGCACGCAGCCCGACGGTCGGGCGCCAATGGATTGGCATTACGGAGCGACCACGTGACGCTGGATCGAACGAGTTGTTGGCTCGATGCCGCTGCATGGCCCAGCCGGATGGCGGTGCTGGCGATGTTGGCTTGCGTGGCCCTGTTCTCGCTCCCGCGCCTGGCGATGGCACAGATGCCATGGGTCGGTGCGACGGGCACCCTTGGCGACCTCAACAATGACCGCCGGGTCGACGCACGCGACATGTTCATCCTGGAGGCGGACTTTGCGTCGGGAACCAACCCCGCGCGCAGTGACCTCAACCGGGATGGAGTCGTCAATCAGCGGGATGCCACCGACCTCGATCGCGCGATCGCGATCGCGGCCGAGGGGATTCGCGTCCCCCAGTTCTATTTCAGCGAGATCAGGTGGGGACGCCCCAACTTTGGTGGCCTGAACCAGGCCCGATTCCTTGAGTTTGGCATCACGACGCAGCCCGTCACCACGCAGTACACCGGTGTCTTCCCCGCAGGCGTCTATTACCTTGCGGTGACGAAGACGGGCTCGGGACAGTCAGGCAATCAGGGCATCATCGTGGCGGTGGAGGACCTGAGCGGTCGGGCGTTTGGCACCTCCGGGGCGGGACTGGGCCGGTGCCTGCTGTTGGATCCGTACTACCAGAACAATGCGTTCCCGCTGGCGCTTCCTCCCGAGTCGGAGTCCCCGCGCAACTATGCACTCCGAAACCTGGGCGATCCCAACTACGACAACCCAGACTTTGGCGTCTTCTACGAAGACCTGAACGTGGTGCACTACCTGGTCTACCGTCGGCCCAGCGCCGGGGCCTATGTCTCGCCGCTCGCTCGGCCTGACCTGGGGCAAGACCTTGACACGGTGCCAGCGCCCGGATGCACGATCGACGACCGATCAGGCGCGATTGGGAGCCAACTCCCGCCCTGGGACTTCATCCTTGACGGCGTCACGATGCTCAGGAGCTCCAACACGGCGCAAAACGCCACGTTTGGGTGCCCGTACGCCAAGGGCAACTCCTACATGGTCGGGCCTGATGGTTTTGGCTCCGCGCCATACCACTCCTGGCGGTGTGAGCCCTTCGGGCTCTGGCGGTTCCACAGCCCACTCGCATTTGGCGCCGACACGCCGGGGCGATCGAATTCGCTGTGTGACCCCGAGAACTATTGCGGTTCCGAGGCGACGGGTGACTGCGTCAAGCCCCACAGCGGCCCCTTCTGCAGCGACTCCGACTGCTGCAACTACGTGTGCTCCGTGGATGTGGCGTGCTGCGAGGTGAGCTGGGACTCGGATTGCGCGGACTTGGCGCTGGCCCAGTGCACCAGTTGCGGAGGACTGGGCACCGGCAGTTGCTTTGATCCGCACGACAATCCCTACTGCGACGACGGCGACTGCTGCGCGCTGATTTGCGCGACGCGACCGCTGTGCTGCGTCCTGGATTGGGACGAAGACTGTGCCGAGGCGGGGCAGGACCAGTGTCTCGCCTGCGGGAGCCCGATCACGGGTCCATGCGACCTGGTGCATGCCTATCCCTCGTGCGAAGACAACGAGTGCTGCACCATCGTGTGCAATGCAGACCCGGCGTGCTGCGCGTTCTCGTGGGACCAGTCGTGCGTCGAGTACGCCGCCCTCTACTGCAACTCCAGCGAGTGCGGGGCGGTGTCCGCTGGCTCCTGCTGCTTCTCCAAGGACACGCCAGGGTGCAACGACGCAAGCGTGTGTGCCATTGTCTGCGCCAAGGACCCATACTGCTGCGAGGTGAGGTGGGACATCTTCTGCGCGCAGCTCGCGGACGACTACGTCCCGGGAGGGTGTGCGTGCGGGCCACTCCCGCTGCTGCCTCCCGTCTCGCTCAACTGCTTCACGACGCACTATTCGCCTGGATGCGGAGACTGGGCGTGCTGCGACCAAGTCTGCAATGCCGATGCGTTCTGCTGTGCGGTGGAGTGGGACAGTGCCTGCGTGGCGGTGGCCCAGTCGCTGTGCTCGGAAAACTTTCCGGACGTGTGCGGGCTCCAGCTGGACAACGACCCGCTGGCCTACAGCTGCCTCGTGGTCCACGCCACGCCGGGCTGCGATGACGGCGGCTGCTGCGACGTCGTGTGCAGCCTGAACCCGTGGTGCTGCGACCCATCCATTGGATGGGACCAGTCGTGCGTGGATGCCGCCGGAACGGAGTGCGAGAGTTGCGGCGAGGCGCTCACCGAGTCTTGCTACTCGGCTCATGGGACCCCATCGTGCTCGCACGCGGAGTGCTGCGACGTCGTGTGCGCCGCGGATCCGTTCTGCTGCGAGTACGAATGGGACGGTGTCTGTGTCGACCAGGCACTCTCCCTCTGCGCGGAGCCGATCGCACAATGCGGCGCGGACGGCTTGCGGCCCTGCGAGACCTGGAGCACCTTGCCCGGTTGCGCCGACACCGATTGCTGCACCACGATTTGCGAACTGTACGACCCCTTCTGCTGCGAGACCAGGTGGGACGCCGTATGCGTGCAAGAGGCGATCACGTTCTGCCGTCCGCCCCTTGGCTCAGGCCGTGGCGACTGCCTGGAAGTGCATGAACAGGAGGGATGTGCCGACGCTTCGTGCACCGCGACCGTCTGTTCGGTCGACCCCGCGTGCTGCGAGGACTCGCTTCGCTGGGACCAGTCATGCGTGGACGCCGCGGCCGCCCTGTGCCTGGCGACCGGGACGTGCCCCTCCGCCGGCTCCCCGTTCTCGGCGCGAAACGAGCCCGGTTGCGAAGACGTGGCCTGCTGCAACGTGGTGTGCGAGATTGATCCCACCTGCTGCGATGAAGCGTGGGATGCCAGTTGCGTCCAGACGGCGCTGGTGCAGTGCAAGCCATTCCCGCAATGGGAGTGCCCGTGCTTTGGCAGCCCCTTCGAGATTCACGACAACCCGGGGGCGGACGACGAGTCGTGCTGCTCCGTGGTGTGCCAGGTCGACCCTGGCTGCTGCATCGACGGATGGGACGAGGGATGCGTGGTGCTGGCGCGCGAGCGCTGCTGTGGCCCCATCGGGTGCGGCTCGGGCTGCAACGGGGACTGCTACGTCGACCACGATGGCCCATTCTGCTCGGATCCGTACTGCTGCGAAGCCGTCTGCCAGGAAGACCCCTTCTGCTGCTCGGCGGGTTGGGACGGTTTCTGCGCGGAACTGGCCTCGGAGCGATGCACTGGCTGCGGGTCCCTCAGCCCTGAGGCTGGCTGCTTCGTGGGGCGCGATTCGCGTGGCTGCAACATCCCCGCTTGCTGCGAGGCGGTCTGCGAAGTGGACGCCTTCTGCTGCCAGACCGCCTGGGACTCGACCTGTGCCGAGCAGGCGGTGGCCTCGAGCGATTGCGTGGACGAACGACGCGAGTGTGGCGATGCCGGCCTTGGCGATCCATGCGTGGCCCATCAGGACGTCGGCAGCAACGACGAGGATTGCTGCGAGGCCATCTGCGCGCTGGACTCCTACTGCTGCGAGACAGCCTGGGACGCGACGTGCGTCGGCCAAGCCTTGGAGAACGATGACTGCCCCTGTGCCCGCGATGCCGGAGATCCCTGTGCCGGACCCTGCTGCGAGGCACACGAGGGACCGAGTTGCGACAACGAGGACTGTGCCACCGCTGTGTGCGCCGCCGACGCCTATTGCTGCTCCACCGAGTGGGACGCGACGTGCGCCAGCTCCGCTCGTGCCCTGTGCTACGACGACAATGGCGGCGCATGCCCATTTGTCTGCGGCGTGCCCGGGTCCGGCAGTTGCTGCATCGCCCACATCTCGCCGACGTGCGACGACGCCTCGTGCTGCGAAGAGATCTGCGCCAAGGACCCGTACTGCTGCATCCAGTCTTGGGATGAGACGTGCGTGGGCTTGGCCGTCCGTGGTTGCGGCACGCTCTGTGACACGGAAGCGCTCTTCTGCGGGTCACCAATCGCCGGCGACTGCTTCGAGGCACACAGCGACCCGTACTGCGACAACAAGGGCTGCTGCTCGTTTGTCTGCTCGCTCCTCCCCGAGTGCTGCCTCGTCGCGTGGGACGAGACATGCGCGGCGGTGGCGGGCAAGATCTGCCCGTAGGCCGGGTCGTGGAGCCTTGGGGGGGTGCGTGTCGCCTGCGCGTCGTTTGCGCGTCGTCTGCGCGTCGTTCGCGCCGCCGCTCAGCAACACGCGGCGGGCTGGCGGACCAGCGTCTGCGAACGGTCGGGCCCGATGCCAACCATCTCGATCGGAATGCCAAGGTGTTGCTCGATGCGAGCGAGGTAGGCCTGGGCGTTCCCGGGCAGCGCCGCTCGGTCGCTCGCCGGCAGGGCCGTCTCGGGCCACCCCGGAAGGGTCTCGTAGACAGGCTCGTAACCCTCCAGGCCCCGGGCGTCGGGCACGAATCGGTCGGTCATCGAGCCGTCGGGCCGACGGTAGGCGACGCAGATCTTGAGTTCGTCGAACCCCGCGAGCACATCGAACAAGGTGCACGCGATGCCAGTGGCGCCACAGAGCATGGAGGAGTATCGGACGGCGACGAGGTCCAGCCAGCCGCACCGACGCGGGCGCCCGGTGGTCGTCCCGTACTCGCGTCCTCGTTCGCGGATCCGGTTCCCCGTGTCGTCGAGCAACTCCGTCGGGAATGGGCCACCGCCGACCCGTGTGCTGTAAGCCTTCATGATGCCGAGCACTCGCCCGACGTTGCCACCGGGGACACCGGTTCCGGCTGGGATGCCGAGGGCCGAGCAGTTCGAGCTGGTGACGTAGGGGTAGGTCCCGTGGTCGATGTCCAGGAGCGCGGCGTTGGCTCCTTCGAAGAGCAGCGATCGGCCCGCCGCAATGGAATCGTGGAGGAAGTACACCGTGTCGGTGACATGGGGGGCAAGCCGTTGGCCGATCTCGGTGTACCGGGCCGCCATCGCATCGGGGTCCAGCGGCGCCACGGCAACCCCGAGCGCCTCCAGCTCCGCCGTGCGCAGTCGGCAGATGACGTGCATCCGCTCGCGCAGGTACGCGGGGTCCAGCAGGTCTCGCATCCTGATCGCGGTGCTTCGCCGGACCTTGTCGGAGTAGGCCGGACCGATCCCACGACGGGTGGTCCCGATCGCCAGGCTTCCGCGCTGGCCGGCGGTGACGCCCGAGAGATACTCCTCCAAGGCCGCGTCCTGGTCCTTGTGCCATGGCATCACGACGTGGGCGCGGTCGCTGATGAGCAAGTTGCGGCCGTCCACGCGAATGCCCCGGGACCGGAGCTTCTCCATCTCCTCAAGCACCTTCTCGGGATCCACGACCGTGCCGTTTCCAATGACGCACGTCTTGTCCGGGTACAGGATGCCGGAGGGGATCAGGTGGAGGGCGTACTTCTGCCCCTCGGCCACGACCGTGTGCCCGGCGTTCGCCCCGCCGTTGTACCGAACGATGACGTCGTGGCGTGCGGTGAGCACGTCCACGATCTTTCCCTTGCCCTCATCGCCCCACTGGAGGCCGACGACGGCGGTGTGGGTCGTGCGGGACGGAGATGCGTGATTGCTGCAGCAGGACTGGCCGGGCATGAAGCGTCAAATGCTAGCGGCGGTGCCCACGCGACTGGCCGGAGCCTGGTGTTCGTAGGCTCCCCCTTCACGTGGACCAAGGAAACCCAGCATCGCTCAGCCTCCAACAACACTCCGGGGGGGTGCCGGCACTTGCCGCGGTCGCCCCGCCTCCAGGCGCCGAGTCGATCCAAGGGCTCTACGTCCACGTACCGTTTTGCCGGCACAAGTGCCACTACTGCGACTTCTACAGCTTCGTGGACCGCGATTCACGGCAACCGGCGTACGTGGACGCACTCCAACGGGATGTCGAGGCCTCGCGACCTTGGCTCACGAGCCAACTCTCCACGATCTTCGTCGGCGGTGGGACGCCGACGCTGCTGGGGCCGGCGGAACTGGCCCGCGCGCTGGCCTCGATCGCCTCGCTGCCTCGGGAGGCCACGGTTGAGTGGACCGTGGAGGCGAATCCCGAGACGGTCGACGCGGAGAAGGCTGCCGTCATGGCGAATGCGGGGGTGAACCGGGTCTCGGTGGGGGCCCAATCGTTTCATGAGCCCAGCTTGGTCATGCTTGAGCGGCACCACGACCCCGCCAGCGTCGGCCGCGCCGTCCGCACGCTTCGGGCGGCTGGCTTGTCTGACATCAACCTGGACCTCATCTTCGGCGTGCCAGGCAGCTCGCTCGGCTCGTGGAGGGAGGACCTCGCGCGCGTGATCGAGCTGGAGCCGACGCACATTTCGTGCTATGCCCTGACCTACGAACCCGGGACGCCGCTGGAGTCCCGACTCCGGCAGGGGCGGATCGTGCGGATGGATGAGGATCGAGAACTGGACATGCTGCAGTCCGCGATCGAGACGCTTGCGGAAGCTGGATACGAGCACTACGAGATCTCCAACTGGGCCAGGCGGGGCCATCGATGTCGGCACAACGAGCTCTACTGGCAGATGGGTTCGTGGTGGGCGATCGGGCCGAGCGCCACCGCGCAGGTCGGCCGGACGCGGTGGAAGGTCGTGCCGCGGTTGGGGGACTGGCTCAGTGGACCGCCCCTGGGGACCGTCGTGGATGTGGAACGGCCTGATGGCGACACCTGGGCGGGGGAGTCGTTCATGATGGGATTGCGGCTCATCGATGGGTTGCCTGCCGGGCGAGTGGAGGCGCTCCTTGCCTTGGGCCAGGAGGGTGGGAGGCGGCGAGCGGCGCTGGCAGGGAGCATCGCCAAGGGCTGGCTGGAATGGAACGGCGGCGCCCTGCGATTCACCGGCCGGGGGCTTCCCCTGGCCAACGAAGTCATCGCTGAACTCTTGCCCGCCAACCCACGAATCAGTCCATGACGTCCGCATCCCGGCCCCGGAGACCTGGGCCTCAATTGGGTGGTCGATCTGCCTGACGTGCCGATAAGCATTCCCATGCCAGCCCTTGGATCGATCCTCCGACTCCTCCGCCCGGGCGATTGGACCAAGAACGTGTTCGTGGTGATCCCGGTCGTCTTCTGGGCGGCGAGCCGTGGCCAGGACGTCAGCCACGAGGAACTTCACCGCGCCCTGCTGGGAACGGCCCTTGCCTTCGTGGCCTTTTGTGCGGCCAGCAGCGGGTGGTACTGCATCAACGACGCGCTGGACGCGGGACACGACCGATTGCACCCCAAGAAGCGACTTCGGCCGGTTGCCTCGGGAGACGTGTCGAGCACGTTCGCGGCTGGCCTTGGCCTCACGTTGGTGGCGACCGGGCTCCTCGTGGCCTCGATGGCCTCGCGCGGCGCACTGATCGTGATGGCCGCCTACATCGGGCTCCAGGTGCTCTACAACCTGCGTCTCAAGCGAACGACCTACGTGGATGTCGCGGCCATTGCGACGGGCTTCTGCCTCCGGGCCGTCGATGGGGCGGCCGCCGCAGGGATCGATGTTTCGGCGTGGCTCCTCCTGTGCACGTTTTTCCTCACGCTCTACCTCGGCTTGGTCAAGCGCATGTGCGACCTGTCTGCGGGCGCGGGCTGGACGCAGCGAGCCGGCTATGGCGACCATCGTGAACTGGATTGGCTGCTGGGCATCTCGGCGTGCCTGACGGTTGTCCTGTACCTCGGGTACACGATGAGCGAGCACGCGGATCGACTGTATGGTTCCCGCGCGCTTGGGCTGGCACTGCTTTCGCCGTTCGTGCTCCTGGCGTTGCATCGATTCCACCGGCGCGCGCTCCTGGGCCTGAGCGATTCTCCGCTGGCCGCGCTCCGGGAGGACGCGTGGATCCGGGTGGCCATCGGCGGATGGGCGATCGGTGCCGGCGCCGTGCTGTTCTGGCCGCCGCTCGCGCCTATCCTCCAACGGCTGCACCTATGACCGACACACGAGGTGGCCTGCGCCGCCGAAACTTCTGGGCGCTCCTCGCGCTGCTTGCGGCGCACGCCCTCCCGGTCCTGTTTCTCATGTCCCGGCCAGACGCGGGAAGCGAATCGTGGGACCAGAACTACCACCACGCCGTGCTCGTGAGCCGATTCGCGCAGACGCTTGATGCGCCCGACCTGTCCGACTACCCGTCGGCCACGAGCCCGGGGTACCACCTTGTGTTGGGAGCCATGGTGCGAGCCGGATTGGTCTCGATGGAGGACATGCGGGCCCTGTATCCATGGACGGCTCGATCCGTCGAACAGGACGAGGTGATCCGGCGAAGCCGACTCGCACAAGGGATGAGTCAGTTCCGCCAGTCCGGCCAGGACACGATCTTGTCCGAGCTCGAGCGCGACGGGACGGGAGGAGCAGACCTTGCTGCGGTGCGCCGGGTCGCTTCGGGGGACGCCACGGACGCGGAACGGGCAGAACTGGTGGCGGCTTACGGCCCGGAAGGCGAGGCCTTCACGGCACATGCCATGGGTGACGCGGCGAACGAAGCAACGGCGGCCAGCCGATTCCGGAACGTGCTCTTGCCGCTGCGATTGGTGCAGCTGGGGGCGTCGCTCGCCGCACTGGCGATCGTCTGGCTCGTCGCGACCAGGCTGGGGCTCTCGTCATGGACGGCCATGGCGGTCACGCTGACGGCGGCCTGGAATCCGTACGTGCTTGCGGGTGGCGCGTGGATCACCACTGACTGCATCGCCATGCTCTGCGCCTCGATCGTGCTGCTCGACGTGGTCTCCAACGCGCAGGCCGTCCGCCCGCCGGGCTGGCTCGCGGCCTTCGGGATGATCGGTGCGGTGTTGGTGCGCCAAAGCTTTCTCTGGGTGGAGGGGGCGGTGATCGTGGCGGCGTTCCTGCCGCTCGTGATGGGTGATCGATTCACGTGGCGACGCGCGTGTCCCTCCATCGTGGCGATCGTGGTCCCCATCGCCCTGGTGGCATGTTTCGTGCTCCTTTGGGGTGGATTGGTGCCGCCGGCCTACAGGCCGCGCCATGGCGAGTCCTTCAACCCGACGGCTGCCCTCGTCTTCTTCTCGGTGATCGCACTCTGGGGGGGAAGCCTCGCGTACCAACTGCGCGGCGACCGGCTGACCGCCGTGGCCGGCGTGGCATTGCTCGCCTTTGCGCTGGCCTGGATCCCGCACTCTGGCTTCAGCAGCGACATCACCGCCGGCCGATTCGGCGGTGCGATCTGGCGGTTGGCCCAGTTGGGACCGGCCATTGGCGACAGGAGCCTGGTGATGGTGGCGGGGGCGTCGCTGGGCGTGGCGGCGTGCGCGCTCTATGGGCGGAGCATGCGCGGACGGGGGCATGGACGGGAGATGCTGGTGCTGGGTGGCGCGATTGGCCTCCTCATGGCCTCGCTCATGGTGAACCCGAAGTCATGGGAGCGGTACGCCGACGTCCCCATCGTCTTCATGCTCCCGATCATCGCTGCGGCCGCCGTCCGGGGAAGCACGACGAATCTGGATCGGCGCGTCGCCATCTCCAGCGTCCTCCCGGCCGCCGTCGCGCTGGTCCTCAGCGTTTTCAGCCTTCTCCTCCCGGCGATGCGGCAGCCCTGAGCGGTCCCGCGGAGAATCGTATGGTCAGCCTGGGATGATGATGCTGGGCTTGGCGGGCGCGGTCGATCCTGCCGCTGGTGAGCCAGTCATCGCGGCCGGCGAAGGCATCCCGCCCATCGCTCCGGCGCCTCCGGCCTGGGCTTGCTGCTGCGCAACGACCTGGAGGAGCTGCACGAATCGACTGCGGAGTTCCGTCAGCACCTGCCTCAATTCGGCCGATTCGTCCTCGGCGAGGTTTCCCTTGGTTTTCTCCTCGAGGACGCCGAGCAGGTCGATGGCAAACTTGGCTCCCTCGAAGTCGACGACCACGCGCCCCGAATCCCGATCGCCGTACATGCCCAACCCAGCCAGTGCCTGCGTGGCGATCATCCCGACGAGCGATCGCATGTCCGCCGGGGGAAGTGCCCCGTGGCCGCCCTCTGCCTCGTGGGCGGCCTTCGATTGTTCGGCCTTCGCCAACCGGTCCCGCTCGGCCTCCGCCTGTGCCTTCCAGTCGCTGTCGATGTGGAGTTGCGGGGCTTCGTTGGTCATGTCCCAAGTATAGAGATCGCGCCCACCGTTACACTCCCTGCGCATGCCGAAGCCCCAGCCACCTGACGTGCGCAGTGTCGTGGTGCTGGCGGCGATGGTGACGGCCGTGGCGGGATGTCGAGGGGTTGAGCCATTGCCATCCCCGAAGCGAAGTGTGACCGTGGCGGCCTTTTCGGACCCCAGTCAATCGCCCAACCCTGTGCCTCCAGCCGTGGCTGAAGCCGCGTCACCATCGGCCGGCGCAGCGGAAGGCGGCTCAGGTGATGGCGGGACTGGCGAGGGCATCGCGGCCTTCCCGGCCGGGGACGGTGAAGAGATCCGCGTCGGCCGCGTGTGGGTGGTGGATGCGCTGATCGGGCAAATCAATGGTCGGCCGCTGTATGCGGGCGAGTTCTTGGACTCGCTGGAGGATCGCATCCTGCGCCTTCGCACGGAGGAGTCCGATGATCGCGCCCGGCTCGCGACGGCAGACTTGGTCTCGCAGCGCCTCCAGCAGTACGTGAACAACGAGCTGGTGATCGCCGAGGCTGAACAGCAGCTTTCACCCGAGATGAAGGTGGGGCTCATGTCCTTCCTCCAGCAGATCCGGGAGACGACGATTGCCGGATACGGCGGGACGCGGCAGGGGGCCGAGGATTCGCTCGCCGAGGAGTACGGGATGTCGCTCGATGAGTACGTGAACGAACGGAAAAACGAGGCGTTGGCGCGAGAACTCCTCCGCAAGCGCATCCAGCCCAGGGTCGTGGTGGCTTGGCGAGATGTCGAACTTGCGTTTTCCAGGGTCGAATCCCAGGCATCGACGAAGGGGACCGTGCTCGTGGCGCGCATTCGATTGCCCATTGAAGACCCACGCGTGCCGGATGTGCGCGAGCGACTGGGGTCGGGTGCGCCGTTTGGCGACCTGGCCAATGAGCTGGGCCTCCCCGACGGCGGCAAGTGGCAGTCCTTCGACTATCCGGAAGACGGGCTCGCGGGACTTGACCTGGCCGAGGACATCCGTTCGGCCATCACGTCGATTCCGCAGGGTCACGCTTCGGCGCCGATCGAGCGCGCGTCCAGCATCCAGTGGTATTGCGTGACGGACATCACCAAGCCCAACAAGGCGTCGATCTGGAATCCGGTCATCCAGCTCTCGCTCCGCGGCGAACTGGAAGCCATGCGGCGCCGTCGGGAACAGGACAAGTACCTCCTGTCGCTGCGCGATCGATGGATCAGCAACGACTTTGATGACATGCGCCGACGCCTCGTGTCGATCGCCATCCAGCGCTACTTCCCCGAATAGCGCGCGTCATCGAGGTCCTCGACCCAATCGACCGCGGGGTCGCCGTGGCTGGGGAAGGTCACCAGGGCCGCAAGCAGGCGAACCGGAGTCGGGAGTCCGCGGAGCCGGGCGATCGTCTCGGCGGCGCGCCGGACACGACCAAGTTGCCGTGGGTCCAGTCGCTGGTGGAGGGTGTCGGCCGCCATGGAGTCGGCCTGGGCGGACTTCACCTCAATCGCCCACGTGACTCCCCTGGAGAGGATCATGAGGTCGACCTCGGCATGACCGGATCGGAGGTTGCGCCCGACGATCTCCGCACCACGGGCCGTGGCGATCGCCGCGATCGCGTCTTCGCCGCGTCGTCCGATTCCGGAAGGCGTCCGGCTCCCCATGGCATCGTCGTCATCCATGGATCGAGACCATATCGAGGATTCAAGCCTGATCGCACCGACGCCCCAAACGGCAGCCGCGCCGGTCCGGCACCGGCGCCGGGAATACACTTTGAGGCATGTCAGTCATCATCGTCGAGCACGTGGAAAGCCTTGGTTCGGGGCTGGTGGGCCGCGCCTTGCGCGAGCATGGGTTTGCGACCCGGGTGGTCCGTCGGTGGCGAGGCGAGAAGTTGCCGCCTGATGCTGACGACCTCGCTGGATTGGTCCTGTGCGATCATGGACCGGAGGTCGGTGTCGGGGCGCCCGACTTGGGTGACGAACGTCGGATCATCGGGGCGGCGCAAGTGGGGAAGGTGCCGATCATCGGGCTTGGCTTCGGTGCGCGATTGCTGGCGACCGCGCTCGGCGGGACGGTGGCGACTGCCGATCCGGCGCCGTGCGGATGGGATCCCGTGGCGCTGAGCCACCACGGCAAGGAAGACCCGCTCTTCGGCGGGCAGCCGTGGCGACAGCCGTGGTGGCGTTGGAGTCGGGAACGGATCGACGCGCTCCCGCCATCGGCGAGGGCGTTGGCGTCGGTCGCACACGACACGATGGCGTTCGCGATCGGCACGAGCACGTACGGATTCGTGCACCACTGGGAACTCACCCCGGCGGAGTTCGAGGGATCGTTGCGCGCCTTCCCGTCGTGCCTTGGGTCGACCACCCCCGAAGCCGCGCGCGAAGGCTGGCGCATCCACGGCTCGGCATGCGAGCGGCTGGGCACCCGGCTGGCCACCAACATCGTGCGGTGCCTGTTCATCCCGGACCGCCAGCACCTGGGTCGGCCGCGCGAGATGGAACTGGCCTGAGCGACGCGGGCAACCCGACGCGCAATCAACTGGCCCTGGCCAGCGTCAACACGCACACGCCGAACGTCATCGGCACTTGTCGCACCGACGAGAAACCGGCTTGGCCAACCGCGGCCGCGAGGGCTGCGGGAGCCAAGTACGTCTCGACGCTCCGCGGCAGGTAGGCATACGCGCCGGATCGGTCGCGCGCGATGAGGGAGGCCGTGACGGGCATGATGCGCTCCGTGTAGAGGCGGTTGGCCCAGCGCAACATCGGTTGCGCGGGTTGGCCGAACTCCAGGATGGCCAGCCGACCGCCGGGACGGAGGACACGGCGGAACTCCGAGAGCGCCTTGCCCGTGTCGGTGACATTGCGGATGCCGAAGGCGATGCTGACCACGTCAAAGCTCCCATCCGCAAACGGAAGGGCTTGCGCATCCGCCTCGACGTAGGAGATGGGCCATGTCGTCCGTCGGCGGGCGAGCTTGGCGCGCGCCAGGTCCAGCATCGCGGGCGTGTAGTCGCTGCCCACCACTCGGCGGGCGCCACCGCGGGCGAAGGCCTCGGTCAGGTCACCGGTTCCGCACGCGACATCAAGCACCTCGTCCTGCGGAGCCAGAGCAACCTCCCGCACGGCCCTTCGACGCCAGGCCTGGTCCATCCACATCGAGTGCAGTCGGTTGTTCAGGTCATAGGCGTGGGCGATCGACGTGAACATCGACTGCACCCGTCGGGCCTTCTCGGCATCCTCATGCGGATTGCTGGCCAGCCGAGCTGTCGACCAGGACGGGCCGGACGGCCCCGAACCGTCCGGAGGGGCTGATTCGGGTGCCGTGGTGTGCATGAGGGGGTCCGATGGTACCGATAACGGGTGCCAAATCCGTATCGGACCTTCGCTGGTGAGGCGAAGTTGCTGGCGTCGATCAATGGGGACCAACCAACCGGCCCCGTGCCGGAATCGACCCTCCCTGACCCGCCCCAGCACCACACACGAAGCACAAGACCATGAACGCCGAACTCGCCATCGAACGTCTCTACAACATCCTTCTCACCGGCGATCGCCAGGCAGCGCGTCAACTCTGCCTCGGCCTGCGATCCAACAGCACGACCTGCGAGGACGTGAGCCACAACGTGTACTGGCCGATCCTTTCAATGCTCTACCAGCAACGCAAGGGCGACCAGATCACGACGCTGGCGTTCAACTATGCGACCCGGCTGATGCGGTCGATCGTGGACGGCTGGCGCGCCGGGTACACGCATGCCCCGCGCAACGGCAAGACCGTGCTGATCTACTCCGGCGAGGGCGAGGTGGAAGACATGAGTGCGCAGCTCGTCGCCGACCTGGTGGAGAGTGCCGGGTGGACTGTCCAGTTCGCCGGTGGCGGCATCGCGGCTGACGAGATCATCCACGAGGCCGGGAACCTCCAGCCGGATGCCCTGGTGATCTGGGCACCCCTCGGCAGCAACGTGCCGGCCGTGCGCAGCCTCATCGACACGCTCCGCACCCGAGGTGCCTATCCCGACATGCCGGTCATCTGCGGCGGCGGCATCTTCTGCCGGGCGGAGGGACTGGCCGACGAAGTGGGCGCCGATGCGACGGCGACCACGCCGGGTGCGCTGATCCACGAGCTGGATGGCGTGGACCGGGCGGCGGTGCGCGCCAGCCGACTCAACGCGGCGCTGCCGACCAATGCCGCGCGGCGGCAGCGGATCCAGCAGCAGCGCGCGGCGGCGTGACCTTCACGACACGAATCGCGCCGGCGAGGCGGGATAGGATCGGGCCGTGGACGACCACGCGCCTGCGCCTCCCGCCTCGCTTGCATTGCTGGACGCCGGGAGGCATCCGGTCGCGGCGCGGCTGGACTGGAACCTCCGGCATCGGTGCGCCGTCGGCCCTCAAGCCCCTGTGGCCGTGGCGCTCAGCGGAGGAGCGGACAGCACCGCGGCATGCGCGCTCATGGCCGCGATCGCCGCGCGCGATGGCGGCCCGGCCCTTGCGGGTGCCATTCACGTCCACCACCACCTTCGCGAGTCAGCCGATGCGGATGCAGCGTGTGCCCAACAGACGGCCGCGCTGCTGGGCATCCCGTTCGTGCAACGCGACGTGACGGTGGACCCAGCCGGGAATGTGATGGCCCATGCTCGCGAGGCCCGGTATGTCGCCCTGGCCGAGGCCGCACGTGCGTTGGGTGCCGTGGCCGTGCTGACGGCCCATCACGGCGATGACCAGGTGGAGTCGATGCTGATGCAGGCGCTGCGCGGGGACCGTCCGCTGCATCCGGCGACCTCGTGGCGGCGACCCATCGGCGACGGCATCGTGGCGATCAGGCCGCTGCTGGATGTCTCGCGAGCGGAACTGCGCGAATGTGCCTTTGCCCTGGCCCTCCAGTGGTCGGAGGACCCGACCAACGGGGACCCCGGCCGCCAGCGTGCACGACTTCGGATGGAAGTGCTCCCCGCGCTCCACGCGATGTTTCCGCATGGGTCCACACATGGAGCGTCCTTCGTGCACTTGGTCCAGGACTGGGCATCGCTCGCCCGCGAGCACATGCAGCGCATGGTGGGGGCGGGCCCGCTCTGGGATCGGCGGCTGCTGGCGCAGACGTCACCCGACCTGCTGGCGTGGTGGCTTGGCCACTGCGGGGGATCGACCGTGCCCGTCTCGACGATGCACGCCATCGTTCGCGCGATTCGCGACGACACGGAGTCGCCGCGGCAGTGGAACGGCTGGCGGCTGGATGGCCGGACGCTCAGTTACTCGCAGCCGGACTGAGGCACTGCGCAAAGTCCTTGGTCGCGACGCAGGTCACGATCCCATCCCGCAGGCGCACGACCGTCGGGATCTCGACCAGCCACAGGGGGCCAGCGGGGAGCGAGACCCGATCGCAGTGCGGACAGTCCAGTTCCTCGACGCCATCGCCCGCGGCCTCCACCTGCGCCTTGGCCGGTGGCACTTCGATGGCGACGATTCGCTCCGTGCGATCAGGCCCCAAGTGCTCGTGGAAGAGCTCCTGGCAGTGGCTGCACCGCGGGTTGTGGAAGACGACGATGACATCGCCTTCCATGGTGAGGGCCGTGAGGAGCGGGACGTGCCTTGTGAGCCCCGTGTCCGGCATCGAGCGGCCGACCCACTGAGCCGTGTCCAGTTCGATCGGTTCGTAGCCCTGCCCAGACAGCCGCTCGAGCTCGATCGTGTCCGCCACGGGGATTCTGGCGATGACCGCAACCGTCGCGACCGTGAGAATGGCCGAGAGCGCCAGGCGTCGGCCACCCAACGGTCCGGCGTCGGTGCCCGGTCCTCGCGTCCGGTCGATCGCAATCAAGAGACCGAGCGAGAGCGCCAGCTCCACGGCCACCCAGAGGAGGGCCGAGGCCCCTTGCAGCTGCCCAGCCACTGGAGGCTGGGCCAGGACGGCCGCCCCCTCGGCCACCGAGGCGAAGGCGATGGCGATCAGCCCCGTGCGCGCCACCAGTCGCTGCCATCCGATCGCGCTTTGCCAGGCCAGGACGATGCACGCCGCGGCAGCGAGGGCGCAGGCGCACAGGGTCGTGGCCTGGATCGCCGTCAACCCAGATCGACCCAACAGGTTCACGATCCAATGCGGTGCCCAGGACGAACCGCCGCGCAGGATGGCCGACGCCGTGCCCAGAAAAAGCAGCGGGGAGGCGGTGTCGATCAATCGTCGGTGGAGCGTCACTCGATGCACGCTTCCACCTCCGAGGGATCTTCGGGATCGCCACAGAGCCGCGTGACGATGCCGTCCTCCAGGCGAAGCAGGACTGGGGTGGAGAGCACGTACTGCGGGCCCTTCGCGAGCGAGCGCAACTGACACTCCTCGCAGGGCATCTCAAGCGCCGCGTCTGGCTCGGTGTCGGGAATGGCGATGCAGAGCGTTGGATGCCGGACGGCCGGCGAGAAATAGCTGCCAAGCAGTTCGTGGCAGTGGTCGCAGTCCTCTCGGTAGAAGACGATGTTCCACACGCCGTGCTGGATGTCTACCGGCGGGGCGGGCATGATCAGCGCGGCCTCGGGCTGCGAGCCCAGCCGGGTGCCGACCCAATCGGCAAACTCCGGCATGTAGAACGCCTGCATAGTCGATGGCATCGCCGGCCAGGGTGCGGCCTGAGTGGCCGTCGGCACGGCGGGTGGCGATGGTGCCGTCTCATCCTCGCCGGGAGCGGGCGCGGGCATGACCGGGGGATCGACCAGGATCGTGCCCCTTGCTGGCACCAGGAATGAGGTGATGGCCAGTGCCAGGCCCACCAGCGCGGCAAGCGAGGCACCGCGAGCCAGCCCGACGGAGTGCGGGGCTGTCGCACTCGTGATCGGCTGCGGTGGAGGGAAGAGCAGGACGAGAACGAAGAGGACCGCGTCAGCGCCGAGCATGAGCACGGGATTGGGGCCACTCTCGCCGAAGCAGCCGCACGATCCTTGGAGCACCTTGCCAAACCCCTCGCTGGCCCACAGCGGCACGATGAGCGCCAGAAGCGTGGCGATGAAGATCCCCAGGATCAAGAGTGCCGCTCGTCGCGCCAGCCCGGGCATGAAGACCATGATGGCCACCAAGACGAACTCGATGGCGACGAACGATCGCAGCGCGAAGTCGAGCCACTCCAGACCGGCCATCCCGAGGGTGCCGTCACCGGCACGAACGAGGTCGAAGAGTGGCTTGGGGAGGAGGAGCGGATTTCGCTCGACCAGCTTGAAGGTGGCGCCCGTGGCGACCCACGCCGGCACGGCGAGGCGTGCCAGGACGAAGCCGAGTTGTCCCGCCCACGCGGCTCGCGGGGGACCGGCTGCGGGAGTCTGTGGAGGAGTGCTGGCCATGAGCGCGCGATTCTAGAACTCCCGGTCCAAGCCGGGTGCTATGGGATCATGGCGGGATGAGTTCATGCGATTCTGGACCCACGCTGGTGACGGGCGCGACAGGGCTCGTCGGGGGACCGCTGTGTCAACGGCTTCAGCTGGAGGGGCACCGCGTGCTCCGCGCGCGTCGAGGCGCGACCAAGGCAACTCGCGCGGACGAAGTGGCCTGGGAGGTCGCCACCGGCGGGCTGGCCATGGGGGACCAGCCGATCACGGCGGTCGTGCACCTCGCGGGCGAGTCGTTGGCCGGCGGACGCTGGACCCGACGTCGCCGCGCCGCGATCTGGTCCAGTCGTGTGGACGCAACGGCCGCGCTTGCGACATCGCTCGCTCGTGGACCGCATCTCCCACGCACCTTCATCCACGCCAGCGGGGTGGGGTATTACGGGGACAACGACACACGGGCGATCGATGAGGATTCCCCCCGTGGCGCGGGATTCCTGGCGGATCTCGCCGCCGCGTGGGAGGCTTCGGCAGAGCCGCTGCGGCAGGCCGGCGTTCGCGTGGTGTCGGCCAGGCTGGGGATGGTGCTGTCGCGCGAGGGTGGAGCCCTGGCGGCGATGCGCCTCCCGTTCCGCCTGGGCTTGGGTGGACGCGTGGGGTCCGGTCGACAGGGAGTGTCATGGATCACGTGTGACGATGCGGTGCGCGCGATGTGCTGGTTGGCGTCGCCGGCAGCTTCCGCGGTTGGCGGCCCCGTCAACCTGTCGTCACCCGGGCCGGTCTCCCAAGCTGTGTTTGCCTCGACCCTCGCACGCGTCCTTCACCGTCCGGCGCTCTTGCCCGCACCCGCGTGGGCACTCCGATTGGTGCTTGGGGAGCTGGCGGACGAGTTGTTGCTCTCCGGACAATTCGCGATGCCGCGGAAACTGCTCCAGTGTGGATTTCGATTCGAGGACCCCGACCTTGAACTCGCGCTCACCCGAGTGCTTGGGTGCGGCGCCACCGGATGAAGGGTCGGAGTGCGGGGATGCCGCTGATGACGCAGAGCGCGAGCACCGCGGTGGGCATGCCGACGCTGCCGCCCATCGCCACGCCGCCGGCCGCCACGAGTGGTCCAGCCACGTAGCCCGCACCGATCAACGCCTCGTGCGTGCCACCGGCCTCGACGCCGGCACTCCCCACTCGCATCGCGTAATAGAGCGCGGCGTAATAGGCGATGGCGTGGCCAAGGCCGAAGCAGGCCAGCCCGGCCAGCACGACTGGGACCGTCGGCCCGAACGAGACGATGGCAAACCCGCCGACGAGGCCCAGGGCCGCGATCCCGATCGCACCCCATCGCCCATGCCACCCGTGCGTAAACGCGAGGATGCCAGTCGCAAAGGTCCGTACGCCCAGCCATGTCGCCGCGAGTGGCGTCTGCCACGTGTCCGGCAGGGCCAGGGCGGAGAGTGTGTAGGGGAGCATCGCCGCCATCGCACTCACCAGGACGTAGGAGACTGGCAGGAGGATGCGTGCCGAGTCCAGCAGGGGCTTGTAGGCAGGCGGGGCCACCTCGGCGTCGTGTGGGTGGGGGGCGGGATGGCGTGGGAGCAATCCAAGCAGCAGGAGGGAGACGGCGCCGACGAGGACAATGCCCGTGACGGTTGCACCGGCGATGTTCTCCAACGCGAAGAGCGGACCCATCGCGATGAGCGTGAGGGTGACGGCCGACATCCAGGCGATGCACCAGACGCCGATCGACTTGCGCATGGCGTGACCGTGCTTGCCGCCGGCCACGTAGGCCTCCATGACCGGCCACAGGAGGGCGCCGGCGATGCTGGCCGTCACGGCGGCGACAAGCAGGGTCGTTTCGGGAGAGGCCCACGGAAGCAGGGTGATCGGAGCGATCTCGAACGCGAAGGCGATGCCGATGAGTCCGCGCGCGGACAGTCGGCCGCGCGACCGCGAGAGCAGCGGCCCGGCCGCGCTGGCGGCGGACACGTACACGATCGCGGTCACCACGTACACCATCATCGTCTTCCACTCCGGGTAGTGGAACTGGTGCTTGAAGACGAAGCTCATCCCGTTCCAGAGCACGCTGGTCCCGACGGAATTCAGGAACGTGAGCACGAGCAGCACGGTGGTGCCGCCGACCGTGGAAGGGCGATCGTGCGCCATCGTGCCTGCGCGATTGGTCATCGTGGGGTGGTAGTATCCCATGCTCCAGTCCACGTAGCTCAATTGGATAGATCGTCGCCCTCCGAAGGAGAAGGTTGCAGGTTCGATCCCCGCCGTGGACGCTGGCCCAACCCCATCCCACCATGCGCATCGCCGACTTCCAGGCCCACATCCGCGATCGGTATTTCGCCACAGACAACGCCCGCGGCGTCGGTGGCACCTTCCTCTGGTTTGCCGAGGAGTTTGGCGAGCTGGCCGAGGCCCTCGGCGACCATGAGCGTGGCAAGGGAGATCCCAAGGCGCTGGCGGAGGAGTTCGCGGACTGCATGGCGTGGATGTTCACGCTGGCGAACATCACCGGGATCGACCTCGAGCAGGCGGTGCGAGACAAGTACCTCACGGATGGCGGGCCGAAGGGCACCAAGTGAGCGTGGACGTCAGCGATCCCGCACCGTCGGACGCAACCTGCGGCGTCTGTGCGCGGTCGATGGACCCAGCACTTGAACGCCTCGTGGCCTGGCGTTCTCGGCACTGGACGATTCGTCATCATGCTCCCCCGGCTCCGCTCGCGGGTTGGTTCCAACTGGAGTCCACTCGACACGTCGCGGGACCGGCCGACCTTGACGACGAGGAGTCCATGGAACTTGGTCCGGTCCTGAGGGCGGCCTCACGTGCCGTCCGCGAGGCGACCGGATCGCTCCGCGTCTACGCCATTGCGTTTGGGGAGGGGGCACCGCACCTGCACGTGCACCTGGTGCCGCGACGGCCGGGGCGGGACGACACCGCCGCATGGCGCGTGGCCGACTGGTACCGCGCCGTCGAAAGGGACCCGGCACTCGCCGCGGACCCGGCGCAGGTCGCGGCGATGGTCACGGCGGTGGGAGCGATCGTGCGGCGGATCGACCCGCCAGTGTCCCCGTCGCCCACGCCCACTGGAAGTTGAAGCCACCGATGCGACCGTCGACGTCCAGGATCTCGCCGCACAGGGAGAGCCCCGGGCAGCGGCGCGACTCCATCGTCGCCAGCTTCACCTCGTCAAGCGGCACGCCGCCGGCCGTGGCCTCCGCGTAGGTGAACCCGCGCGTCTCGCTCGGCCGGACGGGGCACTGCGTGATGAGCGAGGCCAGCGCACGTCGCGATTCCTTCGGGAGCTGGCGCATGGAGGCATCGACCGGCACGCGGGCCGCGTCAAGGAGCGCCCGTGCGAGCCGCTCGGGAACGACCTCTCGCAGCCACGGGAGGGCGGGGGCGTGCGAGCCACGCATCATCGACTCCACCGCATCAAGGGTGAGGCCGGACTGCCACGACACGAGAATGTGCGCGCCGCGATCGGCCACCCTCGCCATCTGCCAGTGCCGACTGACGTCCATCGGCCCGGGCCCGCTCAGGCCAAAGTGGGTGCAGAGCATGTCGCGGTCCATCGTGAGGAGGTGCTTGCCGGACGATGACACCAGCGTGATCGAGGCATGCACGGCCACCCCGGACAGCTCCCGGATCCACGGCGGGTCGGTCACGACCAGCGGCGCCAACGCCGGCAGGATCGGCTCGCGAAGCGAGTGGCCGAGGGCGCGCGCGATGGCATACCCGCCCCCATCAGACCCACTCTTGGGGAGTGCCATGCCACCGGTCGCCATGATCACGCGATGCGCCAGGAGCGTGACGCCATCAGCTTCCACCCGGAAAGGGCCATCGGCCGGCGACCGCGTGATCGACCGAACGCGCGTCGGGTGGGAAAGCTCGCCACCCGCCTCGCGCAGGCCGGTGAGCAAGGCGTTGAGCACCGTGCGGGCAGTGTCGGTGGTTGGGAAGAGCTTTCCGGTCCCTTCGCGCTTCAGTTCCACGCCCAGTTCCTGGAAGAACGCCACCGTGTCGCGGACGCCGAATGACCGAAGCACCTGCTTGATGGCATGGGGCGAGCCGCCGGCGTAGTCGCGCTCGGAGACCTCGTGGTGCGTGACGTTGCATCGGCCGCCGCCGGCGACGAGGATCTTGGCGCCAATCGTCCGGGCACCGTCGAGTGCGACGATCCGGCGCCCGGGCGCCTCGCGTGCCGCGACGATCGCAGCCATGAGCCCGGCGGCACCCGCCCCGACGATCACGACGTCCGCGGCTTCGATGGACATCACATGTCCATCGTCAGCGACGCATCTTCCATCAGGTAGAGGCCCACAAGCCACTTGTCCACGACGTAGGGATCGATCTCCAGCTTGCCCGTGATCGTGGCGTACTGGATCTGGTGGCGCTTGCCGATCTCGATGGCGTGATCGAGGCGAACCTCGACGGCGTCGTACGGGGTGGGGGGCACGCCGATGCAGCAGCCATCCCATTGGTTGAGCATGAGGAGCACTTCGTCGGTCTCCGTGGCCACGAGCGGGAATGCGATGTATCCGCTGACCGTGACCCACGATCCCTGCAACAGCGCCACGCGTTGGGGGATCGCAGACATGCCCAGGCGAGGCACGTAGGAATCCTCCGCGCTGGTGAGGAGCTCCCAGGAAAGGAGATACGGGTGCTCGCGGGTGCCGTCGCCGGCGACTTCGTATCGACCATCGCAGGACAACGCGCCTGCCGCGGTGCGGGAAACGTGGCCCGGCGCCACGGTCGCGGCGGGGATGACCGCGTCCAGGCCGAGCGGAAGCGAGGCGCCCTGGACCGCAGGGCTTGTCGCGGTGATCGTGGGGGTCGGCGTCGGAGCCGTGGCTGGTGTCAGCGGAGGCGTCGGCTGAGTCGGCTGAGTCGGCCCAGTCGTGGGCGGCGGCCCAGCATCAACTGCGGTCGTGCCCGTCTCGCCACCCAGCCACCACGCCGCCGCACCGACGCCACACAACGCGACGAGCGAGGCCCACAGCCAGCGCATCAGTCGATTGCTCCAAGGTGGTGCACGATCGGGGTGCGGTAGGCGCGCAACGCGGGGATGATGCCGGCCAGCATCGAAAGGGCCACGGCACCGGCCGTCACCGCGATGATCGTGCGAATCGTGGGCATCGCGTCCAGGACCAGCCCCACGCGGGCCTCGACGATCTCGCTGGCCACCGTCCCGGCGATGGCGGTCAGGATCACGCCTGCCACGGCGCCCATCAGCCCGATGAGTGCGGCCTCGGCGAGGACCATCCCGAAGATCCGCCCCGCGCTCGTGCCCAGGACCCGGAGGATGGCCACATGGCGGCGGCGCATTTCCATCGAGTTGTAGAGCGACAGCAGGATGCCCAGGCCGGAGGAGACCAGCACCGCAACCGCCATGGCGAGCAGGATCTCGTCAATGCTGCCGACGATCGCGAAAAGCTTGCCGACCTCCTGGGCCGGCTGCGCCACCGTGATGGTGGGATCGCGGCGCAGTCGGTCGTACTGGGCCTGCATCGCCGCGCTGGCATCGGATCCCGCGCGCGTGGGGAGCCGAAGCAGGATGTCCGTCACCAAACGATCCTCGTCCCGGAGGTCGTCAACCTCCACGTGCACGTGCCCGTGCCCGTTCTCCTCGTGATCGACATGATCGTCGTGGTCGTCGTTTTCCCCGGCATGGTCGCCGCCGTCGGCATCGGGGCTGGCCGCCTCGCTCGCCTGCTCGCGTTCCAGCCGCTCTTCGGCGTGAATCACCCACGAGGTTTCAAGGGCCGTGAAGAGCGCCCGGTCATGCGCGCTGCCGGTCGGACCCAGGATCCCCACGACCTCGCACGGATGGCTCTCGTGCTGGTGGCCCCCTTCGCGGCTCCCCCAGGAGCCGTGGGTGGTCACGATGTCATCGCCGAGGCGGAGGCCGTGGAGCGCAGCAGCCTCGCTGCCCACCACGACCTGGAACGGCTGGTCGAATGCCTTCCCGCTCCTGAACTGGAATGGCCGGCCGGCCACGGGCTCGAACGACGTGAAGAATGCCTGTTCGGTCGCCACCAGCGGGCTGCCGCGGTAGCTGTCCCCCAGTTGCGTGGCCACCGACCACGCCCAAGGAAAGCTGGAGCGGATGTCGCTGCTCTTCGCCCACGGAATCGCCCGCGCAGGGGGATTGGCATAAAAGAGTCCGTTGAGCACAACCACAAGCGGGCTGGCATCGGCGCCGACCATCAAGTGGGCATTGCCCGATCCGCGACGGAACGCCTGCGTGGCGCTCTCGCGCAGGGAGAGGAGCACCAGGAGCAACGCCACCGCGACAGCCACGCTCGCGACGGAAATGGTGGTGGACAGCAGTCGAGTGCGGAGGCTCCGCAGCACGATCGAGAAGTCATTCATGCCGTTGACCCTCCGGATGTGCGAGTGCGCACGATTGAGGAGAGCTCCACGACGCGGTCGAATCGAGAACGCATGGCGGGGTCGTGGCTGGTGCACAGGAGTGCCGCGCCGGCGGCACGGCACGTATCGCGCAGGAGGACGATCGCGGCATCGGCGTTCGCGGGATCGAGGCTCGCGGTCGGCTCGTCAGCCAGCACAAGCGCCGGCCGGGCCGCGACGGCGCGCGCCACGGCCACTCGCTGTTGCTGCCCCACGCTGAGCCGGTCGGCAGCTCGGTCGCGATCGGGAGCCGGCAGGCCGACGGCGCCAAGCAATGCCTCGCCGCGCGGGCCACGCTCCGAATCCGGGATCGAGCTGGACATCATGGCGATCAGCAGGTTTTCACGGGCCGAGAAGCCTGGCAGCAGGTGGTGGGTCTGGAAGACCATGCCGATGGCGCGCCCGCGAAAGGCGTCGCGTGCGGCGCCGCGGAGCGACCCGATCGTGGTCCCCGCGATGGCGATCGACCCGCCGGCGGCTTCCTCCAACCCGGCGATCAAGTGCAGCAAGGTGCTCTTGCCGCAGCCGCTGGTGCCCGCGAGCAGCACCTGTTCCGACGCGTCGAGTCGAAACGTGGGCACCGCGAGGCTGAAGCCGTCGGGATATGCAAACTGGAGGGAATCGATCTCGACCGCGGCGCTCATGGGCGACGCATGGTAGGGGCGCAACGTGCGACGGGTTCACCCGACGTCGGCCAGGCCAAGCGCGGAGCCATACCGTTGGAGCGCCGCCACGCGAAGCAGTCGTTCGCCGGGGAGGTCCAGCTGCGGGCTCTGGGCGACGCGGCGGCTCGCCGCGGCGCGTGCGTGCTCCAGCAGGAGTCCGTCCTGCATGAGATCCGCGACGCGGAACGGCGGGAGTCCCGACTGCCGTTCGCCGAAGAAGTCGCCGGGGCCGCGGATGGCCAGGTCAGCTTCGGCGATGCGGAAGCCGTCATTCGACTCGGCGATCACCTTGAGGCGGTGCCGCGCATCGTCCGTCGTCGGGTCCCCGATGAACACGCACAGGCTGGCCGCCGTGCCCCGGCCCACGCGCCCGCGGAGTTGGTGCAGCTGGGCCAAGCCGAAGCGCTCCGCGTGTTCGATCACCATGAGCGAGGCATTGGGGACATCGACGCCCACCTCGATCACCACCGTGGCCACCAGCACCTGGGTCCGTCCGGCGCGGAACGCTTCCATGGCGGCGTCGCGGTCGGAGGCGGACAGGCGGCCATGGACTGCGCCGACCGACAGTCCCTGGAAGTGCGTGGCGCGGAGCCGTTCGACGGTGCTGGCCACGTCAGAGAGTCCCGCATCCGACTCCTCCACGGCAGGCACGACGACGTAGCACTGCTCACCCTTGTCGATCCGGGTGCGGACATATCGGTAGACGTCGTCGGACCGGTCGAACCCGACGACGCGCGTGGCCACTGGCTGCCGGCCGGGCGGCAGGTGCCGGATGGTCGAGACATCCAGGTCACCGAAGAACGCCATGGCCAGGGTGCGCGGGATCGGGGTGGCCGTCATGACCAACGTGTGTGGCGCGCCGCCGGCACCCTTGGCACGCAGCGCCGCTCGCTGGGAGACTCCAAATCGGTGCTGTTCGTCGATCACCGCCAGTGCGAGGCTCTTGAAGTCGATGGACTCCGTCAGGAGCGCGTGGGTCCCGACGACCAGCGGGATCGATCCGCCGGAGAGGCCCGCGAGGATCGCTCGGCGCTCTGCGGTCGGCGTGCTGCCGGTCAAGAGCGCCCATTCCATCGGGGCACCGGTGAGCATCGCGCGGAGGCTCCGCGCGTGCTGCTCCGCGAGCAATTCCGTCGGGGCCACGAGCGCGCCTTGGTGGCCGGCCGCAACGGCAGCGAGCAGCGCGTAGACCGCGACGGCGGTCTTGCCCGATCCGACGTCGCCCTGCAGGAGGCGATTCATCGGCACGGTCGAGTGCAGGTCCTGGGTGATCTCGGCGATCGCGGTGGATTGGTCGGGCGTCAACGAGAACGGCAGCCGACGGCGGATGGCGTCGTCAACGGCTTCGGTGACGGCGATCGCGCAAGAGCCCCCGGCATGTCGGACCTGCCATCGCCGCATGGCGAGCGCCACCTGAAGGAGATACAGCTCGTCAAAGGCCAGCCGTCGACGGCCAAGGGGGACGTCCTCCGGCGCTGCGGGCGAGTGCACCATCCTCATCGCATCCGCCAGCGATGGGAGACCCTGCTGCAAGCGGTCGGCCTCGGGGAGCCAGTCGGACAGCATCGATTCGACCTGGGGAAGGAGTGGGCCGATGAGCTTCTCGAATCGATCCTGCGGGATGTCCTCCGTCGTTGGGTAGATCGGGCGGAGGCGAGCCCCCCCGAGGTCGGCGCGCGGTTCGTCGGGACGCATTGGCGTCCACTGCGGATTGGCGATCTGGAGGTAGCCGCGGAAATGGGTGCACTTGCCCTGAACGATGCCCCACGCCCCGGGATGGAGCTTGCGAGCGATCCAGGGTGAGTTGAACCAGACCAGCCGCATCGTCGTGGTCCCGTCGGAGATCGTGGCCTCCACACGAGCACGCCCGCCACCGGCTCGAACGGAGCGCACGGCGGCGACTTCGCCCCGCACCGTCACCAACTCGCCGTCGGTCAGCGAGGTGTCCAGTGCGGTGATCGACTGTTCGGCCAGCAATCGCTCGTGGCGGTGGGGAACATGCCACAGGAGGTCCTCGATCGAACCGATGCCAAGCCGGGCGAGCGCCGCCGCGGTCCGAGATCCCACGCCGGGCATGGCGGCCACGGAGAGTGTCGCGCCGGGATTGAGTGCGGCCGTACTCGACATGCGATCCGTACATTACCTGCGTGACCACACGAAAGCCCTTCAAGGCACGCGAGGCGCTGGGCAGCCTCTTTGCCGCGTCGCCGGGCGCAACACCTCCGACGGACACCGATCCGGGATCGCCTTCGCCGGCTGATCGGCCGCTTTCCGTCTCGCAGCTCTCCGCAAGAGTGGTGAGCGCGATCGATGCCGCCTTCCCGGAACGGCTGTCGGTGGTGGGCGAGGTCAGTCGCCCCACCACCAAGACCCACATCTACTTCCGCCTGAAGGATGAACGCTCCGTCGTGGAGGCGATCTGCTATCGCGGCGACATCCCCAAGTTGGCCATGCAGCCGCGCGAGGGCGACAAGGTCCTGGTCAAGGGAAGGGTCGGCTACTGGGCCGAGGGTGGCCGACTGACGCTGCGCGTGGACGCCATGGAACATGTGGGGCAGGGGAGCCTTGACGCCAAGCTGCGCCTGCTGAAGGAACAGTTGATGACCCGTGGCTGGCTGGACCCCGCCGCCAAGCGCCCCCTGCCCGCGCATCCCAGGCGGATTGCGATCGTCACCAGCCGCACCAGCGCCGCCTTGCAGGATTGCCTGGTGACGGCTCGGCAGCGACTCCCTTCGACGGAGATCGTGGTGGTCGATGTCCGCGTGCAGGGCGCCGGCGTGGAGCACGAGATCGCCGCGGCGATTGCCGCCGTCGATCGCGCTGCCGCCCGGATGGGAATCGATGCCCTTGTCCTCACCCGCGGCGGTGGGAGCCTGGAAGACCTCTGGTGCTTCAACGAGGAGGTCGTGGCGCGAGCCATTCACGAGGCTCGGATCCCGATCGTCGCGGCCATCGGCCACGAGATCGACACCACCCTCGCCGAGCTGGTGGCCGATTGCCGTGCGGCGACCCCGACGGCCGCGATCGCCGCGCTGTTGCCCGATCGCGCGGCCCTTGGCGAGGAACTCGCTGCGCTCGCCGACCGGGCCCGCGTGGGGCTGGCGATGTGCGTCGCGGGCCGACGCGACGCCCTCCGCGCGGTGGCGACCCGGCCGTGCCTGGTCGATCCGGCGGCCCCGATCCACCGGCAGAGGGAACTCCTTCGTGAAGTGGCGCGACGGATGCAGGGCCAGGCCACGACGCGCGTCGCGCGGGCCGTGGACGCACTGGCTGCCGAGCGAGCTCGACTCCTTCGCGCGATACCCGCGCGCACTGCGCTCGCACGGGGGGCGATCGAGGCACTTGGCGGAAGACTCGCCGCCGTCAGCCCTTATTCGGTACTGGATCGCGGCTACGTCATGGTGCACGGAACGACGGGTGTGCTGACCTCCGCGGCCGCAATGCCATCCGGCGGCACGGTGTCACTGGTCTATCGAGACGGTGAGCGGCGCGCCGACCTCCATGGGGTGGGGGAGCCATCGGACTCCCCGGGAACGCGCCCGTAGGATCGCCCCATGTCGAGTCGACAGCCAGAGGCCCCGAAACCAGTCGAAAGCCTTTCGTACGAAGAGGCGTTCCAGGAACTCCGCGCCGTGGTGCAATCCATCGAAGGCGGCCAACTGCCGCTTGACCAGAGCGTGCAGGCATTCCAACGTGGCACCGAGTTGCTCAAGCGATGCCAGTCGGTGCTGGATACCGCCGAGCTTCGCGTCAGGGAACTGACCACGGCACAACTCGCCGGCGGGCAGGATTGAACGACCTGGATTCCTCGACGTGATCCTCCTCGCCGCGGCATGGTTTGAAATGGCCCTTCCCGCCGTCGTGGAAGGGTTCTTCGCGTTTTGGTTCGGCGCTGCGGTCGGCAGTTTCGTGAATGTGCTGGCGTACAGGATCCCGGAGGGACTCAGCGTCATCCGACCCCCAAGCCGCTGTCCCAAATGTGGTCGACTCCTGACGGCCCGCGAGAACCTCCCGGTCATCGGCTGGCTGCTCTTGCGGGGAAAGTGCCGAGGATGCTCGCAGCCGATCTCGATCCAATACCCGTTGGTGGAACTGGCGGTCGGCATCGTGACCGTGTGGCTCTATGTGATGCTCTATCACGTCGAACCGGGTGGTTGGTGGGCCGGTGGCACCAGCCGCTGGTGGCGCGCCGCGGGACTCACGGGAAGCCTTCCGGCCGCCGCGGGACTGGTGGTGCTCATTGGGGGCATGGCCGCGGTGGCCCTCTGCGACGCGGCCCGCTACCTGGTGCCTATGTCCATCGTGCGATGGGTCGCGGGTGTCGGTCTCGCGTCGTGGGTCGTCCAGTCCTCTTTTTCCACGCGACCGGCTTCGCTGTGGCCGCCGATCCCGGCGGTCGCTGGCACCTGGCAGGCGGTGACCATCGGGGCAAGCATCGGGCTGCTGCTGGCCAACGTGATGCTCTGGAAGGGGTGGATCCGCCGGAGTTTTGCCGACTACGAACAGTTTGTCGCGGAAGGAGAGACGCTTGGCGACTACCCGCATGCACGACGTGAGATGTGGCCAGAGTTGGCCTTCATCGGCGTGATCGCGCTTGGCGCCGTCGCGGGCTGGCTTTCCCGTGGAACCCTTGGGGCGCCGCTCCCGAACGCAGCCCTGGAAGTCCTTGTGGCCGCGCTGGCCGGCTACCTGTGCGGCGGTGCCATCGTCTGGCTGGTCCGAGTGGCCGGGACTTTGGCGTTCGGCCGGGAGGCGATGGGGCTGGGAGATGTGCATATCTTGGCAGCAGCGGGGGCCGTCCTCGGGTGGCGCGACCCACTGGTGGCTTTCCTCGTCGCCCCGTTCCCGGCCCTGGCCTGGACGGTGGCGCAACGACTGATCCGTGCGCCATCCGCCCGGAGGGAACTCCCCTTCGGCCCGTACCTCGTGATCGGGCTGGCGGTGGTCCTGCTCCTCCGCCCCGCGCTCGTGGACCTGGCCCAGTTGCTGCAGTGGATTCCCGCGGATTCTGCGGCAACCGTGCGCGCCTACGAGTAGCCGAAGGTAGAGTCCGCACGGGGATGTACCCTGAAAGGATTCGCCACATGATGTTGACTCGAAACACGCTGTACGGTGTCGGGCTCGCCACGATGAGCCTCTGTGTCGTTGGACTCACTGGATGTGACAACAAGGTCAAGGACGAGAATGCCATGCTCCTTCGGGAGAATGATGCGCTCCGTTCGCAGCTGACGCAGCGAAATGATGCGCTGACGTCGGCCGAGAAGGAACGCCTGGCTGCCGATGCTCGCGCCTCGGACGCCGAGCGACGCCTCACCGAAGTGGAGAGCGCTCCACCGTCCATCATGGCGGTCGACGTGGTGAACGCCGGCAACACGCCGTTCATCGACGAGAACATCACGGTCAACACCACGGCCGAGGGGCTCAACATGACGATCCCCGGAGACGTGCTGTTTGACAGCGGCAAGGCATCGCTCAAGTCCGGAGCCAAGAAGACGCTGGACAAGATGATCGCCGCGATCAAGAAGGACTACTCGGGCAACAAGCTCCGCGTGACCGGCTTCACCGACGATGACCCGATCAAGAAGTCTGGGTTCAAGTCCAACTACCACCTCGGCTTTGACCGGGCATGGTCGGTCCGTGAGTACTGCACGTCCAACGGACTTGACGGTGCTGACATCGCCCTGGCCTCCTACGGTCCGCAGGATCCGAAGGCCACGAAAGCCGCCAGCCGTCGTGTCGAGGTGCTCGTGATCCGCTGACGCGCTTCACCCCGACACGTTCACATGTTCATGGGCGGGGAGGCACACAGGTGCCTCCCCGCTTTTGTGTTGATGGCCCCGTGTCGTGGCGTGAGCGTCGGCCGGACTACCACTTGACGTCCAGGCCCTCTTCGCGAATCTTGCGCAGGAGCAGCTCCATCTCGGCCAGCGTGGCGCGGAGCCTGGTCGCCGAGTCATCCAGTGAGTTGTAGAGATCCGGGTTCGTCAGCAGCTGGCCGATCGTCCCCTTGCCTTCGCGCGCATCGGCAGCGAGTGCGTCGACGTGTGCCAGCGTGGATCGCATGGATTCCACGACCGGCTGGAGTTCCTGCACGCGCAGTTCCACCTTCCCGGCGACGGCGCCCAGCGAGCGCATCGCGGCGGAGGCCTCGTCGATGAGGGTGTTCGCCTTCCAGACGGCGCTTCGGACGTCGGCGCGAAGCTGCTCGTCGCCGAGCAGTTCGGCGGCCCCGTCAAAGGCGCGCCCGGCGCTGGCCAGCATGCGGTTGAGGCGCCGGACGCTGGTGCGCACGTTCCATTCTTCCTCGGGGCTGCCGGCCGGCACTTCGCTCACCAGCGAATCCAGGTCGTCGGCCAGCCGGGAAAAACTGCGGAGGGTCTCATCCATGTGGCCGAAGTTGCTTTCGACGACGGCGAGCAATCGTTCGTCCAGGCTCTGGAAGCTGGCGCGCACCAAGGCCGTCCCGTCCTTGGGCAGGTACGCGGTGGCGGGTTGGACACCGCGGGGCAGGATGAAGTCAAGCCGTGCTCCCGAGCCCAGCAGGCTGGCATCGGCACCAGCGACGGCGTTGAGCGGAATGGCCGTGTCAAGGTCGATGCTCAGGCGAATGAGGACCGGGTCCATGGAGTCGGTATCCAGGGCAACGGCGTCGACCGAGCCAATCGCCACGCCGTTGAGCATGACCTGCGATCCAGCGCGCAATCCCGATCCGCGATCCGCGCGAACCGTCACCAGGTACGACTTGCGGAAGAACTGGTCCAGTTCGCCGAAGGAGAACAGGACGGCGGTGAGGCCGACGAGTCCACCGAGGGTGGTCAGGCCGATCTTGAAATCGCGGTGTGCGTCGCTCATGGTCGATCTTCCTGCACTGTACCCGTGGGGCGCGACACGCCGGTCGGCCAGATCGCGGAGAGCTCTTCGGGAGTGGCCTCGCCCCGGAGGAATCGCTGCACGATGGGGTCGCGCGACGCCCAGAATGAGTCGGGGGGGCCCTGCAGTCGCACTTGCCCCTCATGAAGCATCACCATCCAGTCGGCGACCTTGAAGGCGCTCTGGAGGTCATGCGTCACCACGATCGACGTGATCCCGAGCGACTCCTTCAGCTTGATGATCAGTTCATTGATCACGTCAGAGCGGATCGGGTCGAGGCCGGTCGTCGGCTCGTCGTACAGCACGAGGGACGGCTCGAGGGCGATGGCTCGAGCGAGGGCGACTCGCTTGCGTTGCCCACCGCTCAGGTCAGTGGGCCACTGCTTGGCCGTGTGAGCCAGGCCGACTTGGTCCAGCACCTGGCCGACGCGCTCGGCGATCGCCCGTGAGTCCGTCCAGCCGTGCTCGCGCAGGGGGAACGCGACGTTGTCAAACACCGACAGGGAATCGAACAGCGCGCCCTGCTGGAAGAGGAACCCGATCTCGCGGCGGGCCCGGCCAAGCTCGGGCTCCTTGAGGCGGTCCATGCGTCGCCCGTTGAACCAGACCTCGCCCGAGTCCGGATGGAGGAGCGCGACGATGTGCTTGAGCATCACGCTCTTCCCGCAGCCGGAAGGACCCAGGACGACGGTCGTCTTTCCCTTCCGGAACTCGATGGAAACGCCCCCCAGCACGGCATGCCGGCCGAACGACTTGTGCAGGTTCACCACCCTCGTCGTGCAGCCGGGCTCGCCGCAGTCGGGTGGCGCATGGCCAGCAGGCGACGTGTCGTTGGGCCGTCTCACGTGGCGAGACGCTACCGCAGGACCGATGCGGGTAGCCTCCCCCTCCCCATGGTTGCGGGTGATCGAGCGTGGATGTCCCAACACCAATCGAGGCCGAGCCGGCGTCGATGGAGCATCACGGTATGGCTCATCGTGGCGTGCTGCGCCGTCTTCGTCCTGGATTCGCTCCTCACGCCGTCGCTCCCCGCGCAGTGGATCTTTCTCTCCCAGCGGCAAGTGATGGATGCCTCGACCGAGGGGGCCAGTTTCCGCGTCTCGCCCATTGAACCGCTGCGGTCCCGGACCGCGAACGGGCGCGTGGTCCAGGCGCCGCGCGGATCAGGCACCGGCGTGCAGCTGGTCTCCACCGTCACGGGTGGCCGCGAGGTCGTCGTCGCCGAGCGCACGTACGTGGGGACACCGTTTTTCCAGAAGTGGCTCTACTTCTCCACGTCCACCGCGCTGGTGACGTGGTCCAAGGAGTTCGGCCTCCGGGGATTCGAGTTCTGGCGCTTCATCGGATTCCAGTTCTGCCACGCGAACATGAGCCATCTCCTGTTCAACATGCTGGCGCTCTGGTTTTTCGGCCCCATCGTGGAGCACGCCCTGGGTCGCAAGCGGTTCTTGGCGTTCTACCTGACCTGCGGCATCGCAGGCGCGTTGCTGTACCTGCTGCTCAATGCGGCCGGATCGGCGGCGGGTGATCTCTTCGGGCCCGGGACGCGCCTCCCAGGTTTCCTGTTCAACAACCCGAACATGCCGCTGGTCGGCGCGAGCGCGGGCATCTTCGGCGTCCTCATCGCGGCGGCGCGATACGTGCCCAACGCCACCGTGCTCCTCTTCTTCGTCATCCCGATGCGGCTGTCCACGATGGCCTACGGGCTGGTGGTCATCGCCGTCGCCACGATCCTCTTCGCGAGCCTGGGGATCAACCTCCCGTTCTTCTCCCTGCCCACCGAGAATGCCGGCGGCGAGACGGCGCACCTCGGTGGCGCGATGGCGGGCTGGTACTTCGCCCGGCGACCGCACCACCTGAGTGACTTTTTCGATTTCCTCGGCCGGTTCGATCCCTGGAGCAACACCCGGCGCGCAAAGCAACGAGCCCAGTCTCAACCCGGCGTGCAGGCCGAGGTGGACCGGATCCTGGACAAGATCCGCCAGCACGGGCTTGGATCCCTCACGGCGCAGGAGCGCGAGACGTTGCGGCAAGCGAGCAGCCATTGAGCATCCGGTTCGAGTTGGCCGCTCGGTGCGGCGAGGCGCGAGTGGGCCGGGTCCACACCCCGCACGGGAGCTTTGACACCCCAGCGTTCATGCCAGTGGCCACCGCAGGGGCGATGAAGGGGATCACGCCGAAGCAGGTCCGCGGGACGGGGTCGCAGATCATCCTCAACAACGCGTACCACCTCTTGCTTCGACCGGGACCGGAGCGGATGGCGCGGTTTGGCGGCTCGCACCGATTCATGAGGTGGGAGGGCCCGATCCTCACCGACAGCGGTGGGTACCAGGCTTTTTCGATGGCCCAGATCCGCGACCTCAACGAGGATGGCGTCACCTTCCGGTCGTTCATTGATGGGTCGCGCGTCCACCTTGGGCCAGAGTCCTCGATCGGCATCCAGCAGGCGATCGGGTCCGACATCATGATGGCGTTCGATGACTGTCCGCCCGCCCGCGGCGAACTCGATGCATCCGAGTACCGGCGCCGGGTCATCGCCGCGAACGATCGCACGGCGCGGTGGCTTGCCCGATGCATCGCTGCCCACCGGCATGCCGATCGGCAGGGTCTGTTCGGCATCGTCCAGGGGGGAACGGAGCCCGACCTGCGCCGAGCCAGCGTCGATGCCGTGTGCGCCCACGACCTCCCCGGCTTCGCGATCGGGGGAGTGGCCGTCGGGGAGGGCCCCCAAGCCATCCACGACACGGTCCGGATGACGGCCCCCATGTTGCCGGCCGACCGCCCGCGGTACCTGATGGGTGTCGGGTACGAGCGCGACATCTGGGCCGCCGTCCAGGCGGGGGTGGACATGTTCGACTGCGTCCTCCCCACCCGCAACGGCCGAAATGGGTTCGTCTTCACGCCTGCCGGCCCGATCCGTCTCCGGAACGCCCGTTTTGCCGATGACCAGGATCCGATCGACCCGGGGTGTGATTGCGAGGCGTGCGGCGGGGGATTCTCCCGGGGGTACCTGCGGCACTTGTTCATGGCGGACGAGATGCTTGGGCCAACCTTGGCCAGCATCCACAACATCCGGCATTTCCAGCGATTCATGGCCGACATGAGGCGGGCACTTTCCGATAATCTCCCCACTTCATTCGAGCGTCGGTGGCCGGTCGCGGTGCAGGAAGCACCCCCGGACCGAGATGACGCCGAAGTGACGATCCCATGACCTCGATCCTGCATACCGTGACCCTCCTCGCGATCCAGTCCGGGCCCCAAGGCGGCCCCGCCAAGCCGGGTGACCCGATCGCCACGTCAACGAGCCTCACGGGTGAAGCCGGTGGCACCGCGGGCGGTGCCGCGACGCAGGGCGCGCCTTCGTTCGACATCTTCTGGATCTTCATCCCGGTCCTCGTGGTGATGATCCTCTTCTCGGTGTTTGGCCAACGCAAGGAGCGCAAGAAGCGGGCGCAGCTGCTTGCGTCCATCGAGAAACATGACAGGGTGCAGACAGCGGGCGGGATCATCGGCCACGTCGTCGAGATCAAGCCCGACACCGTCACGCTCAAGGTGGACGAGACCTCCAACCTTCGGATCACCTTCGCGAAGAGCTTCGTGACGGAAGTGCTCGACAAGAGCACGGCCTCGAACTGACCGGGTCGCGCTGTCGCGAGCCACTGACCACGCCTCCGTGAACAAAGACGTCCGATGAAGAGCCTGACCACTCGTTTCCTGATCATTGCCGCCCTGGCCTCCCTGTGTGCGTGGAGCCTGTTCCCGCTGGACAAGGCGATCAAGCTGGGCAAGGACCTCCGTGGGGGCGTGAGCCTCCTCTATGCCGTCGAGTTGCCCGAGGGCGCGCCCGGCACGGAAGTGGTGGGGCAGGTCATCGACAGCCTCAAGCGTCGCGTCAACCCGCAAGGCGTGCTGGACATCTCATTCCAGCCGCAAGGTCGCGATCGCATCGAGATCGTGATGCCGCTCCCCGGCGCCGAAGTCAAGGCCCTTCAGTCGGCCTTCCGGTCGAAGCTTGCCGAAGTCAGCGCCATGGTCGACGTGACGCCTCGCGCGCTGGAGGAAGCACTGGCCTCGGGGCGTGCCGCGGACTTGGCCCCAGCGACGGCGGCAGGGGACGCCCCGGCCACGGGATCCCGCCGTGACACCTTGATGCGGCTCCAGGCCGCATACGACCAGGAACATGCGTCCCGCGCTCGCTACGTCGAGGCGATTCAGCGCGGAGCCGATGTCGGCGAACTCGGTCCCATCGAGACGGACATCGCGCGCGCCGAGATCGACATGGAGCGGCTGCGCACGGCGGCCCTGGCCTCGGCCATCAGCCCCACCCGGCTGGAGCGGGCGATTCGACTCAGCCCCCAAGGGGTGCCCCAGAAGGACGCCAAGGGGCGCGTCGTCCGAGACGAGGCGGGCAAGCCCGTCCTCGGGCCCTCGCCGCGCGATGCGGAACTGGAGGCGCTGCGGTCGCAGGCGCCGGACCTTGCCCCTGACTTGGCGACGTTGGTCGCTGCCTACGACGCCTATGCCGCCGTCGTGACGGGCTACGACGACCCGGAAGACCTCAAGCGACTCCTCCGCTCGGCAGGTGTGCTGGAGTTCCACATTGCCGTCGATGCCCGGAGCCCGGCCGGGGTGGACGTCCCCAGCCTTCGGAGCCAGCTCGCCGAACGAGGCCCCGATGCCACGGAGAGCCCGGTCGCCCGCTGGTATCCGCTGGAAAGCCTGGACCAGTGGTACGACTCGCCGCAGCAGCTGGAGCAGTTGGTCGCCAACCCCGAGGCGTACCTGCAGGGGCGCAACCTGCTGGCGACCACGCACGATGGTCGCATCTACGTGCTCCTGTACACCACGGATGCCATGAGCATGACGCATGGCGGCAGTTCGCCGTGGGCGATGAAGCGCGCCGCTGCCGACCGGGACGAACTGGGCAAGCCGTGCGTCTCCTTCCAGACTGACCAGCAGGGCGGACTGCTGATGGCCAAGCTCACTGGCTCAAACGTCGGCAAGCAGATGGCGATCGTGCTGGACGGCGAGGTGTACACCGCACCGACGCTCCAATCCCAGATACCGGGAAACGGCCGCATCACCGGCAAGTTCTCGCAGGCCGACGTGACCTACCTGATCCGGGTGCTTGAGGGCGGCGAACTGGAGGCGAAGCTGAGCGAAGAGCCGGTTTCCACCAGCATCCTCGGCCCGGCCGTCGGGCGCGACAACCTGCACCGCGGCCTCGACGCCGTCTTCTATTCGGTCATCGCCACGGCGGTGATCATGCTCCTCTACTACCTGCTGCCCGGACTGGTGGCCGACTTCTGCCTGGCCCTCAACGGCGTCATGCTCTTTGGCGTGATGGCGATGATCGACGGCACGTTCACCTTGCCCGGGCTTGCTGGCGTGGCGCTCACCATGGGCATGGCGGTGGACGCCAACGTCCTCATCTTCGAGCGACTCCGCGAGGAGCTGGTCGACAACGGCGCCAGCCTTCGCGAGGGCATCCAAGTGGCCTACGCGCGCGCGCTGAGCGCGATCATCGACGGCAACATCACCAACCTCATCGTCTGCATCGTGCTGTACCAGACGGCAGCGACCGAGGTGAAGGGATTCGCGCTGACGCTGGCCATCGGCGTGCTCACCACGCTGTTCACGGCACTGTTCGCTTCACGCTGGATCTTCGACGTCCTCACGGGGCCGCTCGGCGTGCGCTCGATGCCGATGATCACCACCGTGATCCCAACCGTCGGCCGCCTCTTGACCCCGCGCCTCAACTGGTACGCGATGCGCGGCGTGCTGTGGGCTGGATGCGCCGCCATCGCCATCGCGTCACTCTTCAGCGTCTTCAGCCTCGGCCGGAACATGCTGGAGACTGAGTTCCGGGGCGGCCTCACCATGACCCTCAGCACGAGGGCCGCCAGGGAAGGGGAACCGGCGGATGCCGCGGGGCGGCTCCTGATCGCACGGGATGACGTGGAGCAGCGCGTGCGGGCGGCGGGCAACGCCCCCGCGGCCGCGCGCGGCGTGTCCGAACTGGTCTCCGCCACCGTTCTCACGGTCGGCGAACCCGACGAACAGTTCCGCGCCTCCAGCTTCCAGGTCAAGGTGGCGAACCCGGCCGACCTCGGCTCGGACGAGACCGTCACCAACGAGGTGGTCGACGCGGTCGCCGCCGAGTTCTCCGATGTCCTCGACATCACGATGCCAAGCTCGTTCGCGGGGAACGCCTCCGCGGACGGTGCTGCCCACACCCGCCCGATCACCTCGGCGCAGTTGGGCGATGCCACGGGGAACTCGGCCCACCGACAGGACGTCGGGGAGTTCCAGGGGGGCGTCGCCGTCCTCATCGAGGGGTTGGAACCGCCGCTCAGCTTGCCCGAGGTCAAGGCTCGGTTGGCTCGCATGCGCGCGCAGCCAGATTTCAGCGGCATCGCCAGCCGCGCCAGCGACGTGATCGGCCTCGAGGCGGCGGGGGACGTGGGCGGAGAGCCCTCCTACCGTTCGCTGGCCATCGTCTCGGTGGATCCCAAGGCGCTCCTGGAAAAGGTGGAGGCCACGACGTGGGACCGCGTGGTCGCGCAGCCCGAGTGGGCCCTGGCCCGTGCGGCGCTGGGCCAAAAGCTCTCGATGGACCAGGTCAGCAGTTTCTCGCCCGAAGTCGCCGAGAACCTCGCGGCCAGCGCCATCGTGGCTGTCATCCTCAGCCTGATCGGGATGTTGCTCTACATCTGGCTGCGGTTCGCCAGCTTCCGCTATTCCTTCGCCACGATCGTCTCGCTCGCCTTCAACGTGACCGTGTGCCTCGGGGCCATCTCCCTGAGCATCCGGATGGCCGGTGGCGAGTTGGCGCAAACGATGCTCGTGGAGAGCTTCCGCATCGACCTCAATGTCATCGCGGGCCTGCTCACGATCATCGGCTACTCGCTCAATGACACGATCGTCATCCTCGACCGGGTCCGCGAAAACCGTGGTCGGCTGACGTATGCCGATCCCGACTGCATCAACCGATCCATCAACCAAACGTTCTCCCGCACCCTCCTCACCGGCGGCACGACCCTGGCCACGGCCATGATCCTCTACTGGTACGGCGGGACGGGGATCCGTCCGTTCGCGTTCACTTTCATCGTCGGCCTCATCGCCGGCACCGTCTCCAGCATCGTCATCGCGGCGCCGCTCTGCCGAGCGCGCCCAGTGGCCGCTGCTGAGGGCGATGCTGCGACCGCCGGCACCTCACCACTCACGCATGGAGCGTGACACAGAAGCAAGGCAGCATCATGAGTAAGGCCACGCAAGGCGCACTGTTCCTCCTGGCGATCCTCTTCCTGGGACTGGGCGGGTACTACCTGTTCGTCGCCCCGGAACCATCCACTCCCTCCGCGACCGATCCCTCCACGACGCTGGTCGATGACGCCGGCATGGATGCGGGCCAGCCCGACGGAGTGGTGGTGGAGGCGATCGACCTCACCAACCTCGACGAACCCGTCTCGACGATTGGCATGGGGACGATGCCGCCGGACTCCGTTTTTGACTCGCCCCCGCGTGCGGGCAACCCAGTCGATGGTGCCACAGTCGTCGACGTGGCTGTCGCCGCTCCGGTCACCTCCACGGCCCAGCCCACCGCAAGCCCGACGGCCGGCACCGCTCCAGTTCGCAGCGATGTGCCGCCCGCCGTCGCGCCTGTCGCGATCCAGCCAACGCCGGGGCCAGCGTCGGCGCCAGCCACCATTCCGGCCGCGCCCGCCAGCCAGTCCTACGTCGTCAAGAGCGGCGACACGCTGACCTCCATTGCCCAGAACTTCTATGGCCCGAAGGGCAAGTGGGAGACCATCGCGGCCGCCAACCCCGGGATCAACCCGAACAAGCTCAAGGTGAACAGCACGATCACCATCCCCCACATGGATGGTGCAAGCTCGCTGTCCTCCCCCGGGACCGCAACGGCGACTCCGTCGACGGACTCCTACACCGTCGTCGGCGGCGACACGCTCTCGGGCATCAGCCAGAAGGTCTATGGGTCCCAGAAGCATTGGCGCGCGATCTACGAAGCGAACAAGTCGGCCATCGGTTCTGACCCAGCGGACCTCAAGGTCGGGATGAAGCTGAAGATCCCGGCAAAGCCCTGATGCCGATCGATCGACCGCAACCCAAGGCGAGCAGACCATGACGAAGGCCGTGTTGATCGAGGGGGACGGTATCGGTCCCGAAGTGAGCCGCGCCACCATCCGCGTCCTGGACGCGGCTGGTGCCGGCATGGAGTGGGAGCGACACCTCGCTGGGGTTGCGGCGATCGAGGCGGGCCACGCCAAGACCTTGCCGCAGGAGACGGTCGATGCGGTCGTGCGCACGGGCATCGCGCTGAAGGGGCCGTGCACGACGCCCGTCGGGGGCGGCTTTTCCAGCGTCAATGTCGCGCTGCGCAAGGCAGCCAACCTCTACGCGGCGGTGCGACCGGTCCGATCCATGCCCGGGGTCCCGACCCGATACAGCGACGTCGACCTGATCGTGGTTCGCGAGAACACGGAGGGCCTCTACGCCGGCATCGAGAACGAGATCACGCCCGGCGTGGTGACCAGCCTCAAGGTGGCCACCCGCCCGGCGTGCCTCCGCATCGCTGCCTACGCCATGCGCATGGCGGTCGCCCGTGGCCGCCACAAGGTCAGCGTCTTCCACAAGGCCAACATCATGAAGTTGTCCGATGGGCTCTTCATTCGATGTTCCAAGGAAGTGTGGGAATCGGCCTACAAGGATCGACTGGAGTACGAGGAACTCATCATCGACGCGGCTTGCATGCGACTCGTGCAAGACCCGAGCCGGTTCGACGTCGTGCTGATGGAAAACCTCTACGGTGACGTCATCAGCGATCTCTGCGCGGGCCTCGTTGGCGGCCTCGGCGTCACGCCAGGCGCCAACATCGGTGAACAGGCGTCCGTCTTCGAGGCCGTGCATGGCTCTGCGCCGGACATCGCCGGCAAGGGAGTGGCCAACCCGCTGGCCCTGATGATGTCGGGCGTGATGATGCTGAACCACCTGGCCACGACCCGCGACCAGCCGGGAGCGAAGGAGGCGGCCACGCGAATCCGCGACGCGTACAACCGGGCCCTGCTGGACGGTTGCAAGACGCGCGACCTGGGGGGCTCGCTGGGGACGGAGGGTTTCGCCGACGCCGTCATCGAGCGGCTGGCGTAGGCGAACCGAGGTCCAAGGCCGCCAGGAACGACGCGATCGCGTCTCGAGTCTCGAGCGGCGCGTCCGCGAAGACGACGTGTCCGGCGCCTGGAATCAGGCGGCACGTGGCGTTGGGGAGTCGTCCCTCGAACACGGGGAGGCATGATGGGTCGATCACGCGATCCTCGGAACCGAACACGACCATCGTCGGCTGCTGGATGTCGGCCAATGACGCCAGGATCCCGTCCCCAAGCAGCCACGGGCCAAGTTGATCCGCCGCACGGTCGCGGGCCTCGCGAGTGGCCAGTGCTTGCTCGACCAAGAATGCCTTGATTGGCGCCGGGGTCGCCGGTGGGTGCGAGAAGACCATGCCGAGGACACGCTCGAGGTCCTCTTCACTGGCGATACGCAGTGGATTCCCGCCCGCACGAGCGTCGCGCACGAAGGCGTTCTCGGTGGGAGCCTGCACCCCAGCCGGGGCAAGCAGGATGAGCGCCGTGACCGCCTCGGGGTGGGAGTGGGCGTATGCCGCCGCCAGCGCTCCTCCCATGCTGGTGCCCAGGACGATGGCCGGCTGCGCCTCCACGGCACTGGCGAATCGGTCGATGTACGCCACCAGGTCCTCGGGGCGGTACGCGGGTACGGCGGTGGGGTCGGATTCCCCGAAGGGTGGGAGATCCGGCGCGATGAACCGTGTGCCCGGTGCCATCTGCGACAGGATGAAGCACGACTCCTTGCTCGTTCCGAACCCGTGCAGGCACAGCACGGTCGCGGGAGCGGCACCGCCGCCGGCGGAGGGTGTCGCGGCCGGGCGTTCGAGGTAGGGGATGACATGGCCATCCACGGTCACCTCGCGTCGCTCCATCCCCGTGGCCAGGCACGCCAGCCGCACGCTCACCCACTGGAACGCCGACGGCGAGTTCCACAGGACGATCATGCCGATGATCGCAAACGTCATGAGGCCAACCAGCACGAAGGCCACGCGTCGGAGGAGTGAAGGCTTGGGGCGTCGCGGCATGGGCAGCGTCACGCTACTGCCCCCAGCCGATCGACCCGGTCCCGCAACGAATCGGGCAAACCAGCCAGAAAGGTGGCCGGAGGTGCGGCGCGCACGGTGACCAGCTCGCCGGACAACGGAATCACGATCTCCCAGGCGTGCAGCCTCAGGTCGCTGGCTCCGCGGAACCCGCTTGTATTGGGAGGCAGGAGCGGCCGATACACGCGGTCCCCCAGGATCGCCGCGCCTTGGTGTGCCAAGTGGACCCGGATCTGGTGCGTGCGCCCCGTCTCGATGCGCACTTCAAGCAGGGACAGTGTTCCCTCCCGTGCCAGCGTCGTCCAGTGGGTCACGGCCTCTTGGCCACGCGGATCCGGCACCGAGATCAATGCATCACCGCGCTGCACCTTGCGCAGTGGAGTCGTCGATGTTCCTTGCGAGGCGGAGAGCCGGCCGTCGATGACCGCGAGATATCGCTTTTCGATCGAGCGAGCGGCGAAGGCGTGCCGGAGTGCGTCGTAGGCAGCGGGCTCGCTCGACACGAGCACGACTCCCGACGTATCCCGGTCCAATCGGTGGAGCAAGCCCCAGTCACGCTCGTCATCCAGGCCCAGGAGCGCAGGCCACCGAGCCACCAAGCCATTGAGCAGCGACGTCGTTCGATGCCCGGGCCCCGGTTCCGTGGCCACGCCACGCGCCTTGGCGACGGCGATCACGCCGCCGCGCTCGAGGAGCACATCGAATGGAACGCGCGGATTGGCCAGGGGAGGAGGCGGCATGCGGTGGCCTTTATGATCGCAGAATGACGCAAACCAGTCGTGCGCTCCAGCCCTTCGGGACGTCGGTGTTTGCTCGAATGAGTGCCCTGGCCAGCGCCCACGGGGCGATCAACCTCGGGCAGGGGTTTCCAGACTTTGATGCTCCGGCGTTCCTCCGCCGCCGGGTGGACGCGGCGTTGTCTGGGCCGACGGGCCAGTATGTCCGGAGCATGGGGTTGCCTGCGTTGTGCCAGGCCATCGCGTCGCATGCGCGCCATCGGCTCGGCGCCGTGCCCGAGTGGGATCGCGAAATCGTGGTCACGACGGGAGCGACGGAGGGAATCGCCGCGGCGATCCTGGGGGCCGTGAACGCCGGCGATGAAGTGCTGCTGATGGATCCAGGGTACGACTCCTACGCTGCGTGCGTGGCGATGGCGGGAGCCACTGCCGTCCGCATCCGCCTGGACCCGACCACATTTGAGGTCCCGTGGGCCGCGCTCGAAGCCGCTGTCTCCGCGCGCACGCGAATGCTGATCCTGAACAGCCCGCACAACCCAAGCGGACGCATCTTCGGCCGGGACGAACTGGCACGTCTGGCGCGACTGGCGATCAAGCATGACATCATCGTGCTCAGTGACGAGGTCTACGAACACCTCATCTTCCAGGGCGAAGCGATTTCGATCAGCACATTTCCGGGAATGCGAGAGCGAACCATCGTCCTGGGAAGCCTGGGCAAGACGTTCTCCTGCACGGGATGGAAGATTGGCTGGGCGATCGCCCCCGCGCCGCTCGCGTCAGCCGTGCAGTCCGCACACCAGTTCCTGACTTTCTGTGCGCCTGCCCCGTTCCAGGCCGCGGCCGCGGAAGTGGTGGCGGATCTCGCACCGGGTGCCCCGTACCTCGTGGAGTACGTCGCCGACTACCGTCGCCGCCTGGCCGCGCTGGCCGATCCATTGGAGGCGGGTGGACTTGAAATCAGGAGGCCGCAGGGGACCTACTTCATGCTGGTTCGCACTGACCGTTTCCCAGGTGGCACGGAGGAGGAGGCGGCCCGGTGGTTGGTGGAGCATGCGGGGGTCGCGGGTATCCCGCTGAGCCCGTTCTGCGCACCCGGGAGCCCCGAAGGTGGCTGGCTGCGGCTGGCCTTCTGCAAGGACATCGCGCTGCTGGGGGAAGCGGCCAGTCGCCTCGTCCGGGCCGCCCGGTAGGTCTGGACAGGCTTGGCGGGGGCGGGGAACGGCCATCTTGCCCAAACGGAGGCGCCGCGGTACACTTCCCGATTCCCCACCAGGAACGAGGCCACACGTGTACGCGATCATCGAAGACAGCGGAACCCAGATCAAGGTCAGCCAAGGCGACGTCGTCGAGGTTGATCTTCGCACCCTTCCCGGCGGCGCCGAGAAGATCGTCTTCGAACGCGTCCTCGCGATCGGCACCGCCGATGGCACCCCGGCCAAGCTTGGCGCACCGTACCTGACGGGCGCCTCGGTCTCGGCCACGATCGTCGAGGAGACTCGCACGGCGAAGATTCGCCGCGCGATGTACAAGCGCCGCAAGGGCACTCGCCGACAGGGTGCGCACCGGCAGGGCTTCCTCCGCGTGCGGATCGACGGCATCACTGGCTGAGCCAGCGATCGCCGCCGCATCCTCCCGTCCATCAACGCCGCTTGGCCATCAACGCCACTTTGGGGGTTCCGTCCCGGATTCGTCGGGACGATTTGCCGTCGTCAAGAATCTTGGGGGACCATCCGCGAGGCCTCGGCGACGTAGCAGGGCTCGTCCGTGGCCAGGGAGTGCGCCGTGGCACAGGACACCCACGCGAGGAGGGTCATCGGGAGAGCCAGGGGGTCGCCACTGCCCAGTCGCCGGAGCTGCTGCTCCAAGGCTTGGAGGGGTGTCTCGCGAACCCGCGTGACGGTGCTGCCGTCGCCGACCAGTTCGGTCCAACCTGGACCGGCCATGGCCGCCCAGTCTGAACCGTGGGCTCGGATTTCCCGGAGGACGCCGCCCGCGGCGTTGCTGATCGAAATCGTCGACGTCGTGCCGTTGGAGCCTTCCAGCAGGATGGCCACGCTTCCGTGGCCATCGCGCAAGAAGGCCCTGGCCTCGTCTATGCCTTCAAGGGAACTGGACGCCCGCGCCGCAACGCGGCTCGGTTCCCCCATCACGCGGACCACGGCTTCGAGGGCATCATCCAGGAGGGATGAGAGTGCTGCAGCGGGGGCCGGCCACCACGCGGTGCACTGGACCTGTTGCGCGGGCCCCAGTTCCTCCACGTTCTCGGCCATCCAGCTCACCTCGGCCCCACGCGCGAATCCTGGAACGCGCTCAACAGCGGCCCACGTGTCCACTGGGATCCTGCCCAGCATCGGCACGTGTTGGCACGCCAATGTTCTCCCGGGGGCCCCGTGCTCAGCAAGCGCCATGATCGTCTCTCGCTTTGCCGGGCCCACGATGAAGATGGGCAGCTGGGGCACCTCACGGGCCATCGTCCTCGGGTCGGAGTAGGCGGTTGCGGACGCGGCCAGTTCGAAAGCGGCGAGCGACGACGTTCGCTGCGCCCCGATGGCTTCGATGGAACGGCCAGCCGAGGCCAAGGCCCGTGCCACCTCAGGCGACGCATCACCCTCGAGCCAGACCGCGATCGGTGCATTCATCGTGGCGCGGATCCTAGTGAGGGGATTCTCGTGCTACAGTGCCGCCGCGGTGAGGTGACCGCCCTCGGGGCAACCCGAGCGAGGAAAGTCCGAACACGACAGGACACGGTTGTGGCTAACGGCCACCAGCCTCTGACGCGAGGCTCGGGACAGTGCCACAGAGAAGAGACCGCCGAACTCCGCGCCTCGGTGCGGGGTGGCAAGGGTGAAACGGTGCGGTAAGAGCGCACCGCCCTCCTGGTGACAGGGGGGGCACGGCAAACCCAACCGCGTGCAAGCGCAAGCAGCTCCGCCAGCTTCGGCTGGCACCTGTGGTCCGCAGGATGGAGCGGGTCGCGTGCTTCGAGCCGCCCGGCAACGGTCGGCCAGAGAGAAATGGTCACCGGGCTCCCCTTCGGGGGAGTTCAACAGAATTCGGCTTACGTCCGCATCGCGTCATGTGTGCATGGTGGCCCCGGGGCAATCCCTCGGGGCCACCGCCCTCAACGGGGCGTGCGCCCTCGATTCCTCGCCCTCGACTCCTCGCCCCCGATTCAGGGCCCACGAGGGCGGCACTTGGGCAATCTGGAACAGAATCTGCGGATTGGTATTGCTTTTTCGATCAACTTCGCGATACTGTCGCCCTCCTGAGCTCCACTCGGGCACCGAACCATGAGCAACCCCAAACTGACCAGCCTGCAGTCGTACACCATGCTCCTCTACCGGAAGGCCGTGCACCCCGAGTTCTTCGGGATCGAGGGCCGGCAACACGTGGAGCAGGGCGGCGCCGAATCGGAAGCCTGGATCTTCCGCGGCGGCCATTGCGTCCGGTTCCAGGCCGGTGACTCCGTCCTGTGCGAGGTCGTGACCGACAACCCGGCCGTCCTCCCGGACCGCGCGCTCAACGTCCAGTTCCCGTGCGCCGGCGAACATGACCACGACGAGCGCATGAGCCCCAAGCACCACTTCTACACCACCATCCAGACCGAGACGCTCAGCGAGCACCTCTACCTGGGCGAGTACAAGGAGCTGCTCGCTCGTGCGCGCGGGAGCCAGTCGCTGCTCTCGATGTGGAAAGACGCGCAGGATCGCCCCAACCTCTCGGTCGTCGAGATGAGCCGTTCCACCGCCGGCCTCAACATCGAGGCGTGGCACCTTCGATCCGATTGTGGCTTGATCCTCCGGTCTTCATCGATGATCCTGGTCGGCGGGCGCACGGGCGCGTGAGCAAGTCAACTTCGCGGATGGCGGTGCTCCGGATGGACGCGGCGTTTGGCGTCGAGGGCTCGCCCATTCGTGCCAGGCGGACGCCCGTCAAGTCGACCGGCGTGGCTGAACCCTCGGCAGGGGCCGCGGAGTCCACGCGAGGCGTGACACGCCCGGAAGTGGAAGTGTTCGGGCTGGAGGCGCAGTTGGCGGCGCTGGTGTCATCCCCCGATCCCGCACACGTCAAGCTCTCCAAGTTGGAGCAGCTCCATGCGGCCCAGTGTCCGCATTGCCTCACGGCGAGCGGGCATACGCAGTTGGTTTTCGGGGAAGGATCACCCACTGCGGACTTGATGTTCATCGGCGAGGCCCCCGGCGAGACCGAGGATTCCGTAGGGCGCCCATTCGTGGGTCGCGCCGGGCAGAAGCTGGATGAGATGATCAAGGCGATGGGGCTCGCGCGCGAGGGCGTCTACATCGCCAACGTCCTCAAGTCGCGGCCTCCAGAGAATCGAACGCCGCTTCCGCTCGAAGTCGCGCGCTGCGGGCCGACGCTCGCCGGACAGATCGCCATCATCAAGCCGAGATGCATCGTGACACTTGGAGGCCCGGCGACGAAACTGGTCCTGCAGACTGAGGTGGGGATCACAAAGCTTCGTGGATCATGGGCGCGCTGGGCACCGCCGGCATGGCTGGTCGGGGCGGAGCCCGTGGATGTCATGCCCACCTTTCACCCCGCCTACCTCCTTCGGAACTACACGGCGCAGACGCGCGCCGAAGTCTGGTCCGACCTCAAGCAGGTCATGGGGCGGATCGGCCGCTGACCGGACCGCTTCATGGGCCGCGGGACCCGAGTCTCCGGCGTGGGTTCGACGGGGAGCCGCCCCAGGAGTGGGGGCCCGCCGAAAAAAAGTTTTTCCCAAGGGAACCCCCGAGCCGTTTCATCCGGATTGTGTCGTGGAGGGAAGGGAAAGGGTGCGAAGGCCGTCGGGACCGGCTTTTGCAAGCGGCGCAGGAAACGTGGGACTTGCGCCGCCACCTATGGCTGCACTCCACAGCCCCCCCACGAGGAGCCTGTCGCGCCTTTACGGCTGCGGCGGGCTCTTTTTTTTGGCTGGGACAGTTCGGGCCCATTCAGGCCCATTCAGGCCCATTCAGGCCCACTCAGGTCGAGTCAGCCTTGCTCCGCCGGGGAATCGAGGATGATCGTCACGGGACCGTCGTTGCACAGTTCCACCAGCATCTGTGCTCCAAATCGCCCCTCCTCAATGCGCAGCCCGTGACCGGCCCGAAGCTGGGCTGCCAACGCCTGCACGAGCGGGTCGGCCTGTTCGGGGCGGGCCGCTCCAATGAAGCTTGGTCGATGGCCGTGTGAGGCGTCGGCCAGGAGCGTGAACTGGCTGACGAGGAGGATCGACCCAGCCGCCTCGATGACCGATCGATTCATCTTGCCGGACTCGTCCTCGAAGATCCGGAGCGCGGCGAGTTTCCGCGCCATCCAGACGACGGTTCGCTGGTCATCCTGGGGAGCAATGGCGATGAGCACGCAGAGCCCACCCGAGATCTCGCCAACGACTTCCCCGGCCACCACGACCCGGGCCTGTCGGACGCGTTGGACAACGGCTCGCATGCTGGCGCGCTGGAAATCCGGTCAAGCCGGGAGCAGCGCCATCGCAGCACTGGAAACCAGCGTCGTGCGCTTCTCGTCCAGCGAGACGCGGTACTGCAGGAGTTCGGCCGTTCCGCCGGACGCGGTCCGGACCGCCCACATGTTCCCCAGGCTGCACCAGCGGGTTGGGTTTCGATGGCCGGCCATCTCGCTGAGGAAGGTGTCGGGATCATTGGCGCAGTAACTGGCCAGCATCGCGCGATCGTGGGCCTCCACCTGGCCGGCCCGATCCTCGTCGACGGCGGCCTGGTCGCCAAATGGCAGGCCAACGTGGGAGAGGTCGGCGCTGGCGATGAAGATCGTCGTCCCACCTGCTTCAGCAAGTGCCTTGCGGAGTCCGTCGGCAAACTCCCGCGTGGCGACACGCGCACCTGATTCATCGATCATCGGCCTGGTTGGGTCGGGCAAGAGCGCCGCGACCACCTTTGCGGAAGGGAAGAGGTGCCGCACCCACGTCGAATGCAGCTGGATCGAGTGCTCGGCCAGCAGGTCGATCTCATCCTTGAAGAGCCGATCGCCAAAGGTGCGCTCCAGCGTCCCAAGCACCGCGGCATCGGGTTCCAGCCGGCCAAGCGGCGTCTCGAACGCGAGGCGTGTCATCACGACGCCGTCACCAAGTCCAAAGTGATTCGTTCCCAGGATCACGACGCGGTCCGGGGGCTGCAGGCCTACCAGTGCCTTGTACGCCGCGGCGTAGTTCTCGCCGCCGCGCTGGCGATCCAGGTGGGGGGCCACGATGCCAAGCACGGCTGTCCCCAACTCCGGGTCATCGGCGGTGGCGAGCAGTTCGGTGAGTGCGGCGGCGGCAGCTTCGGCGGTGTCCCCGAAAGCCGCAGCTGCGCCGATGGGCATCGCCCCGTTTTCACGGATCGCCGTCATCGCCTCACGCTCCAGTCGCTCCATCGTCGGCCCCCACAGCAGCCCGGCCTCATCAAGGCGGTCGACCAGGTTCTTCAAGACCTCCGGAGGGGCCTTCGTGGCCGCCGCGATCTCATCCACGGTCCGCTCTCCCTGGAGCATGGTCACCAGGGGGAGCATCTGGGGGTGGATCCCCACGAGTGCCGGCGAGATCCCGGATGGGTTTCGCAACCCCGCCAGCACCTGGCCACTCTCCTTGTGGGGGACCGGCACCGTCTGGAATGGACGGACATGTGGACGGAGGAGGTGGTCCGGGGTGGCCGAGTCAGACATGGGGGAGGGAGTCTATCGAACGCGGTTATGCGCCATCGAATGCCACGAAGTCGGAGGAAATCCTGAACCCAAGCGCATTCGTGCCGATAGGTTGCGTGTGATAAACTTCGTGGCTTCCCGAGTTTGCTCCTCAGGGGGCCGTTCGGGGACCGATTGAGCACCACCAGACCACCCGACCAGACCACCTGAGAAGCCACCATGCGCCGCACACATCTCGTAACCACGTCACTCGCCGCCCTTGTCTGCCTTGGCGCACACGCCCAAGACAGCGGCACGCTGTCCGCGAAGAATCCGGGTCGGAGTGTCGCGCCCGCGAAGGGTCAAGAGGCGACGAACAAGCCGACCAGCGCCCCCGGGCGTACGCCGGACGTCCCGGTGGCCTCGAAGGGTGCCGCGGGCTTGAGCAACCAGGCTCCAGCCGCCGCGGTGGCCCCAGGGCAGATCGCGCCGCTCACCCCTGCGCCAATCGTCTTTGAGCCAGCGATCCTCAACCTCGGCGAGATGCAGGCCGAAGTCCCCAAGACCGCGAAGATTGGCCTGCGCAACACGAGCGACAAGGCGGTCACGGTCACCAAGGCCGTCCCCGGTTGTGGATGCACGACGGCGGGCGCCCCCAAGGACCCGATTCCGCCGGGCGGCATCGCCGAGGTGGAGATCACGCTGAAGCCGGGCCCCAAGCAAGGGCTCCATCTTTCGAAGAAGGTGACGTTCCAGGTGCAGGACTTTGCGCCGGTCGTCCTGACCGTCGAGGGCGACGTTGCCGCGTACGTGACCTGCGTTCCGGACATCATCCAGTCCCCGGTCTCGGGCCAGACCTTGGATACCGAACTCAAGCTCACCTCCGCAGATGGCACCCCGTTCAAGTTGACGGGCTGCATCCCTGACGTAATGGTGTCGATGCCGGAAGACTCCGCTACCGAGCACGCCGTCAAGATCGATTGGGCGAAGTGGGAGCAAAATGGCCGTGCGGTGAAGCTCTCGCTTCGAACTGATCACCCCAAGGCACAGTCGCTCACCGTCATGGTGAAGCGGGCGATCGATCCGAGCGCACGGGAGCCCAAGGCCCCGCCGGCGAGTCCTCGCCGCGACGCGCAACCGACGTCCAGCCTCATCACCGCCGCGCGTTCTGGTGACCTCGCCCGCGTGCAGCTTGAGGCCGCCAACGGTGCCGACGTAAACCAGGTCGACGCCGCCTCCGGCCGTACCGCCCTGCACTGGGCGGCCAATCAGGGCAAGACGGAGGTCATCGCCTTCCTGATCGAGAAGGGCGGCAACGTCGAAGCCACCGAGCGCACCGGGAAGACGGCCTTGGCCCTGGCTGCCGAGGCGAAGCAAGTCGATGCCACCAGGGCACTGCTGGCCGCGAAGGCGAACGTCAATCACCGTGACCAGTTGGGCGGCTCGCCGCTCACCTGGGCGGCGGGATTGGGTTCTGCCGAGACCGTCGGGCTGCTGCTGGATGCAGGTGCCGAAGTCAACGTCGTGGACACCAACGGCATGACGCCGCTCCTGTGGGCCTCCGGCATCGGCAACCCTGAAACCGTGAAGCTCCTCGTTGGCAAGGGTGCGGACCTCAAGCAGGTCGATGCCATTTCCGGCGACACCGCGCTCACGCGCGCCTCGCGCCATGGCCTCCCCGACACGGTGGTCATCCTCATCGGCGCGGGTTCGGACGTCAACGCGGTCAACCGTGAGGGCATGACGCCACTGCTGCTGGCCGCGCAGTCGGGCAGCCTGGAAAAGGTCCAGGCGCTGGTGAAGGCCGGAGCCGACAAGAATGCGAAGACCCGTTCGGGCATGGACGTGCTGGCCGTGGCCAAGGGCCGCGGCGACGAACGCGGGATCGCGATCGCCGAGTGGCTTGCCCAGGGCAAGTGAACCCGACAGCCAAGTGAACCATCGCGCCCCCGTCCGTTTGGACGGGGGCGCTTTCCTAGCATGGCGGGATGAGCGATTCGCCCTACCAGACCCTGTGCCACGCCGTCGCCGATGCCTCCCTGCTTGGCGCCACCTCTTCCATCCTCAGCTGGGACCAGGAGACGCAGATGCCCCAGCAGGGGGTGGAACTTCGGTCTCGGCAGATGGCACAACTGGCGAGGTTGGCGCACCAGATGGGATCACGGCCGGAGATCGGTCATGCCCTGCAGCGGGCCATCGAATCCCCGGAGGTTGCGGGCGATCCGGCCAAGGCGGCCAACGTCCGCGAAATGCGCCGAGACTTTGACCGGCGCACCAAGTTGCCGGCCCGGCTGGTGGAGGAACTGGCGCGGGTGTCATCGTCGGCCCAGCATGAGTGGGCAGCGGCGCGAAAGGACTCCGACTTCAAGCGGTTCCTGCCATTCCTGGACCGCCTGGTGGAACTCAATCGCGAGCAGGCCGATTGCCTGGGCGTTCCTGAGGGTGGCGAGCGGTGGGATGCCCTCGCAGAACTCTACGAGCCTGGGTGCCGGGCCGCGCAGGTGTCTGCGGTCTTTGCGCCGCTGCGGACCCGACTGGTGTCGCTCATCGATCGGATCAAGGGCGCCACGAAGGGGCCGAGCGATCGATTCAACCAGGAACCATTCTCCATCGATCGACAACGCGAGTTCATGCGGTGGACCGCCGAGCGGATCGGGTTCGATTTTTCGCGCGGCCGGCTGGACCAGAGCACGCACCCGTTCTGCGGTGGCTCGCACTGCCGCGACGTCCGGATGACGACGCGGTACAAGGAGACGTGCCTCAATGATGCGCTGGGCTCGACCATGCACGAGGCCGGGCACGGCATGTACGAGCAGGGGCTCCCGTTCGAGCACGTCGGGACGCCACTGGGAGAGGCGGTTTCGCTTGGCATCCACGAGAGCCAGTCGCGCCTGTGGGAGAACCAGGTCGGGAGGAGCGCGGCGTTCTGGCAGTGGCTCACGCCGCAGCTTCCCGCGATGCTTGGCGAGTCGGCCAGCCGGTATTCGGCGGAGGAACTCTACGGAGCCGCGAACATCGTGGAGCCGGGCTTCATCAGGGTCGAGGCCGACGAGGCCACCTACAACCTGCACATCATGGTGCGGTTTGAGCTGGAGCGCGCCCTGATCGGTGGCAGCCTCGATCCCAAGGACCTTCCCGGCGCGTGGAACGAGAAGTACAAGGAGTACCTGGGCCTCACCGTCCCGGAGGACCGAGTGGGGTGCCTGCAGGATGTCCACTGGAGCATGGGGGCTTTTGGCTACTTCCCGACCTACACGCTGGGGACGCTGTATGCCGCACAGTTTTTTGACACGGCGTGCCGGTCAAGCCCCGGGCTGGGCGACGGATTCAGGCGAGGCGAGTTTGCGCCGCTCCGGCACTGGCTGAATGCCAACATTCACGTCCATGGCCGCCGATTCCTCCCTGGCGACCTCTGCGAGCGAGTCACGGGTGGGCCACTCTCGGCCGAGCACTTCCTCACGTACCTCGAGGGAAAGTTGCTGCCCCTGTACGGGCTGGCGTGACGGAATCGTCGTGGCGCGGCAAGACACGATGGAAACGCTTCGCTTTTCGGGGCGATTCTGGTAGCGTCCGCCCCCTTCATGAGTGCCCCACAGGAGTCGATCAGGAACGTCGCGATCATCGCGCACGTTGACCACGGCTAGACCACGCTGGTCGACGCGATGCTTCGTGCCTCCAGCGCCTCCCGCGAGGCCGAGGCGGGCGGCGAGTGCGTGATGGACTCCAACCCGCTCGAGCGCGAGCGAGGGATCACGATCCTGGCCAAGAACTGTGGCGTGGACTACACGTTTGTGCACGGGGCACGGAACGGCGAGTCCATCCGGATCAACATAATCGACACGCCCGGCCACGCCGTCTTCGGCGGCGAGGTGGAGCGGGTCCTCCGCATGGCGGACGGGTGCCTGCTGCTGGTCGACGCCTACGAGGGACCGATGCCCCAGACACGGTTCGTGCTGGAGAAGGCCCTGAAGGTCGGCCTCAAGCCGATCGTGGTGGTCAACAAGTGCGACAAGCCCGAGGCCCGGCCCGACGAAGTGGTGAACGAGGTCTTCGACTTGCTGGTGGACCTTGGCGCCGATGACCTCGCCCTGGACTTCCCGGTGCTCTACGCCTCCGGCCGCGACGGCTGGGCCGCGGTGGATCGGAACGACCGCGAGAACGGCGTGCGCGACCTCTTGCACGCCATCGCCGACCGCGTGCCGGCGCCGGTGGGCTCGCGCGACGGCGCGCTGCAGTTCCTGGTGACCAACCTTGACTGGAGTTCCTACACCGGCCGCATCGCGATCGGACGGGTGTATCGCGGCACGGTCAAGGCGGGGCAGTCGGTGGTGATGACCAAGTCGAGCGGGACCAACAAGCGCACTCGCGTGATCGCGCTCAAGAAGTTTGAAGGCCTCGGCCGCCGCGACGCCGAGTGGGTCGGGGCAGGGGACCTTTGCGCCATCGAGGGGCTGGAGGGGGTCGAGATCGGCGACACGGTGTGCTCGCCCGAGGCTCCCGAAGCGCTGGTCCGCGTGACCGTCGACGAACCGACGCTGCACATGGTCTTCCGGATCAATGATGGCCCGCTCTCGGGCCGGGAGGGCAAGTACGTCACCAGCCGGCAGATCGCCGAGCGACTGGACCGAGAGCTGGAACACAACGTGGCGCTCCGCGTGACGCCGGGAGACTCGGCCGACGAGTTCCGGGTCTCCGGGCGTGGGCTCCTGCACCTGGGCGTGCTGCTGGAGA